>Ga0208321_1000026_pt1 | contig 215397 bp, 177 predicted proteins | sample June2015DPH_4_15_FD_184692 | JGI IMG/M metagenome (GOLD analysis project Ga0208321, IMG submission 184692) | Peatland microbial communities from SPRUCE experiment site at the Marcell Experimental Forest, Minnesota, USA - June2015DPH_4_150... | ecosystem: Environmental > Terrestrial > Soil >...
TGTCCCCACGTCGAGCTCCTGGTTAAACATGGTCGAGCGCTGGTTCCGGGAAATTACCGACAAACGCATCCGACGCGGTACTTTTCGAAGCGTGCCCGAGCTGATCGCTGCCATCAAGGAATATTTGCACAATCACAACCAGAATCCTCGTGTCTTTGTATGGACCGCCTCGGTCGAACGAATCATGTCCAAAGTCGCCAAATGTAAAGAAGCGTTGGGGACACTACACTAGGACTATGAACAGACATCGGGCCAAAGCGAGTTTGTCCCCAATCGACCACAAAGAGCAGCTGACCTTGCTCCGCGCAGGTCCGTACTACGCTTGCTCGTGCGGTCCCTTGTCGGTCATTCGTTCCAAGACAGCGGGTAGCGCAGAGTTTCTGCAGTTCAAACTCTGCGGCTCTTATCTTGATGAACGTCGGCTCACTGGTCGGCATGGGGACTCTATGCTGTTGTGCGAATCTTGTTTTCGCCGAGCGTCACGCATGTTGATCGGGCTTGGCCCGCGAAGAGCAAAAGCCGCAGAGTTTCTGAGAATCGAAACTCTGCGCTACCCCCTCCTCGGCTGAGCAGGGGGTTAGGGGGTGGTGGGGTATGAGACAAATCGAGCAGGTCAACCAGCCCCTGTCCCCCTCCCGCCGCGGCGGGAGGGGAATTGCCTGGAGCATTTTGATGTAGACGCGGCGGCACCTGTCCCGATCTTATCGGGACACCACCATGTGGTCCGTCAGTTGACGGATAAACTCGCCGTTACGGCAAACCAATCAACTGTCTATATATAGACTTTGCCAGTAGCAGATGGTAGTCTTGTGCATAGTAGGGAGTGGCCAGAGATGAGTCGTACCTATGAAGTCGAAGCGCACTGGGATTCCGAGGCGGGGGTTTGGGTTGCTGAAAGTGAGGACATTCCCGGCCTGGTGGCAGAAGCCGAGTCAATGAATGCCTTGGTGGAAAAGGTTCGGGTTTTAGTGCCGGAGCTTTTTGAGTTAAACGGCGGACTGGAACCGGGGCAAAAGGTGGTCAACGTTTTGGTTCGCGCCTATCATGAAGAAACTGCTTCTGTGTCCGTTGAGTCCTGATGGCGACTTACACGCCGAAGGTGAAGGAAGTCCTATGCGCGCACGGGTGCTATTTTAAGCGCCCTCTGGCCATGGAGATCACGAAATCTGGTACAGCCCGATTACTCAGCGACACTTCCCAGTAGACCACAAGATTCTATCCCGCCATACCGCCAATGGAGTTCTGAAACAGGCTGGCATCCCCAAGCAGTTCTGAGTTTCCTTCCGCAATCGACACACAACGTAGAATGCCCCGCCCTTGCGCCACGCCGGCTGGCGCAGACCTCTGTTCTTGGGGGTCTGCGATTTTCCGGATGGGACTTGGGAAGCAAGCGTAGCGCGGGCCTCAGCGGGGTGAGGTCCGCGGCATCTCACACCGCCTGCGCTCGCCCCCAGGTTTGAAGACTAATTCTCTGCCGTGAAAATGGCTCCCCTCCTCGGCTGAGGAGGGGGTGGTGCGGCACGGGACAAATCGAGCAGGTCAACCCCTCGGCTGACGGACCCCCTCCCGCCGCGGCGCGTTTTGCAACTCTGCGGCTCTTCGCACAAAGGCCAGAAGAAGCCGCAGACTTAAAGGACAAGTCTGCGCTACCCCGCTACCTACTTGTTTCCTGCTGCTTGTGGTGTGGAGGCCAGGCGGTTTAGCAATTCGCCGAGCTTCTTCACCTCCTCGCCGTAGCCTGCCCAATCGCCTTGCCGTTGCAACTGCAAGGCGCGTTGGTAGTGCTGGTTGGCTTCGCGGATGAGCGCTTGGGTATCGAGCGCCGTGGCGCCAGGCGCCTTGTTGGGTGCTTGGGCGGCCGGTCCCGCAGGCGGAGGGGGGGCCGCGCTGGTGGTCACCGTGCCGCTGAAGATCCGGCTCAGCGCCGCGTCGAGCGTATCCTCCATCACCACGTGGTCTGAGTAGGCCACGATCACGCGCTTCAATTGCGGCAGACCGCCTCCGGCCTCAGCGGCGAGGTAGAGAGGTTCAACGTAGAGGACCGAATTCAAAACCGGGACGACGAGCAAGGTGCCGCGGATCACCGTTGAGCCGCCCTGCCCCCAGAGCGTGAGTGCCTGGGAGATACCAGGGTCCTGGTCGATTCGCGATTCGATCTGCTGCGGCCCGTACACGAGCTTCTGCTTGGGGAAGGTGAAGACCAGCACCTTGCCGTAGTCGGCGCCATCGCACCGGGCAGCCATCCAGGCAATCATGTTGTCTTTGCGCGCGGGAGTGAACGGCACCATCAGGATGAATTCTTCCCGCTCGCCCACTTCCGCCAGCTTCATGATGGTGAAGTAGGGGCTCATCGGCGCGGCGGTGCCACGCGCGGCGCTTTGCGCAACCCGCCACAGGTCTTCCTTGTTGTAGAAGACTCTCGGGTCCATCATGTGGAACAGCGCATACTTGCCGGCCTGGATGGAAAAGAACTCTTCCGGATAGCGGATGTGGGCGCGCAGATCCTCGGGCATGGCCGAAAGGGGTTCGAAAACTCCCGGAAAAATACTGTTGTAAGCCTGGATGAGCGGGTCGGAGGCGTCGCTGATGTAGAAGCGCACTTGCCCGCTGTAAGCATTGATGGTCGCCTTGACGGCATTGCGCATGTAATTGCCCACTCCCTCCGCGGGCTCTGAGTAAGGATACATCTCGGAGGTGGTGTAGCCATCCAGAATCCAGTAAAGCGACCCATCGTTGGCGACGGCCAGGTAGGGGTCGTGGTCGTAGGCAAGAAAAGGCGTGAGCCGCTGCGCGCGATCCAGAACCCGCCGGTAGATCATCAACCGGCTTGCGGGCTGGATATCGCCTGAAAACAGGACGTTCTTTTCGCCGAAGGCCAGCGCGAACAGGAGCCTTCGCCAGAAGTTCTCAACCGGGATTCCACCCGCACCTTGGTAGTTCGTAACATAGACGTTCTGGTCTCCCTGGGGGTAATCGAACTCCTGCGCCCGGGTTCTCACGAAGCAGTAGTCGTTCCCGAGCTCGCCGTAATAGATCTCAGGCCGGGTGATCCGGATGGACATGCTGGAGACCGGAGGGATGTTCTTGATGAACAGTACCGGCAGGCCTTCACTGGTGAATTCGTTCACCGGCCCGAGGCAAAGGCCGTAGCCGTGGGTGTATGCCAGGTGCTCGTTGATCCAGCTCCGGCCCGGCAGGCTGGCGGCAGAAAGCTCGCGCGGGGAGAGCGAGACCTGGCGGTAAATCCCGTTAATCCAATAGCGGTCGTTATCAACGTGCTGAAAGTCGTAATAAGTGCGGATCTCCTGGAGCTGGGCGAAAGTGGTCAACAGCGGCTTGTGGTCCCACATGCGGACGTTGCGGAATGTCGCCTCATTCTTCCGGATGTCATCCAAGCTCAAGTCTTCGACGGCGGAGAATTCGCGCTCCTCGAAACGATCCAGCGCATACGCCTGGCGGGTGAATTTGATGGCGTTGGCGATGTAGTTGCGTTCCCGGTCAATTTCGTTGGGGGCCACGATGAAGCGCTGGACGATCTCGGGATAGATCGACCCGCCGAGCACTGCCACGGCCACCAGAAGACCCACAGAATAGAGCGCCGGCCGCACACGCCCCCACTTCGCCCCCACCAGAAATGCAACGGCCGTCAACAGGCAAAGGAAGAGTTCCGCTCTTAGAACCGGCAGCGTGGCGTGCACATCCGCGTACCCAGCGCCATAGATGAGCCCGCGCGGGGAATAAAGCAAGCCGTACATGGCAAGCCGAACTCGATAGGCGAAGACAACAAAGAGCAATGCCACCAGCGCCATCAGGTGCGCGCGCGCCGCCCCCATCACTTTTGGCCCACGCGGCGTGACCCATACCCCGCCCTCCACAAGATAGAGGAACACGGCGCTCAAAAGACACACAATGACCGCCGCCAGCGCGAGGTAATAAAGGAACCAGTTGAAGGGCAGGCGAAAGAGATAAAAGCCCAAATCGATGCCAAACAGCGGGTCCTGCTGGCCGAGGGTTTGCGGGTGCTTGGCCATCAGATACTCCAGCCAGTGGGACATGCCCCATTGGCCGATCACGTATCCAATCAGCAGAACGCCAGCCCAGATGAGCCAGCGCAAAGTCATACCGAAGCGGTCGAGCGCCGAAAACTCGATGACCTCACCGTTGACCCGATAGCCATGCCGGTGGGCGAGCCCGCGGGCAATCAGCAGGTTCAATGCGGTCACGATCATGAAACCCACTCCGACCAGTCCGCTCAGTTCAATCTGGGTTACCAGGATCGTCCGAAAGATGACCCGAAAACCTTCCTGCTTGAACCAGAGCCAATCCACCAACAGGGCAACACCGTTGGTGAAGAGGGGCAGAACAATCAGGAAAAACAAGACAAGCGCGAGGATTATTCGTGGTGTGCGATTTTTGGGCATGATGTAGCTCCGAAGGTATCTTTACACACCGCCCGAGGCGTGTCAAAAAGCTCTCGAGCGGGCGTCTAGAAGCGAAGATTGGCGGGCTCCCGCCTGATCACACTAGAAGGCCACGGACTCTGTCTGGTCCGCGCCGTAGCGCTGGCGCTACGCCAGCAATCGTGAATAGTCACCACCGCTGGTGCACGAGTTCGCGGATTTTGCTGTCGTAAACTTCGCGCACTTTGGCCATTTGCGCTTTGCTCAGCGGGGCCAGATCGCTGGCGCGGACGTTATCCTCAACCTGCGCGACACGCTTGGCTCCCGGGATGGCGCAGGTGACAGCGTCAAACATCAGGGTCCATCGCAGGGCCAGTTGAGCCATCGAGGCGCCCGGGGGAACAAGGCTTTTGAGAATCTCCACAGCCTCCAGCCCGATTTCATAATCCACGCCAGAGAAAGTCTCACCCCGGTCGAACGCTTCTCCCTGGCGATTGAAGCTACGGTGGTCATCCTTGGCGAAAGCGGTGTGGTGGGTCATCCGTCCCGACAGAAGCCCGCTCGCCAGCGGCACACGCGCCAGGATACCCACGCGCCGCCGCTTGGCCTCCGGGAAAAACAGTTCCGCAGGGCGCTGCCGAAACATATTGAAGATGATTTGAATGGTCTGCACGCCGGGATATTCGATGGCTTTCAGCGCCTCTTCCGCGGTCTCCACGCTCACGCCGTAATAGCGGAGCTTGCCAGCCCGGACCAATTCGTCGAGGATGCCGAAAACCTCCGGCCGGTAGAGCACGACGGTCGGCGGACAGTGCAATTGCAGAAGGTCGATGCAATCCGTCTCGAGATTCTTCAGGCTGTCCTCGACGAAGTGGGTAAGGTTCGCCTTGTTGTATCCATCTGGCGTGTGCGGGGAGAGCCGGCGGCCGGCCTTGGTGGCGACGTATAGGGTCTCTTTCCGTTCTTTGCGCAGCCGCGCCACCAACCGCTCACTGCGGCCCATCCCGTAAACGTCTGCGGTGTCCATAAAGTTGACGCCAAGGTCGATGGCGCAGTGCAGGGCGGCGAGGGATTCTTTATCGTCAACCTCCCCCCAGTCCGCTCCAATCGCCCACGCTCCAAAGCTGATTTCCGAGACCTTCCAGCCCGTACGGCCGAGTTCGCGATAGTGCATTTGAGTTTGCTCCTAATTGCTGGCCACTACTCTAGCAGGATACTGAAAAACCTTTCTGATCGCTGTCATTCCGAGCCCTTCGCTGTCATCCTGAGTGCAGCGAAGGATCTCGCTCTGCCCGCTCAGGGTAAACTCCGCGAGGAATCTCGCCCTGGAAACAAAGGACCTGAAAGATTCCTCTCCCGCAGGGCGGGATCGGAATGACAGGCTAGCGGGTTTCTCAGCATCCTGCTAGCTCGCCCACCCCTTGGCCCGCCCCACCGCGCGTCGCCAGCCCTCGCAAAGCTCCTCGCGGCGGGACGTTTCCATGCCAGGTTGGAAACGTCGTTCTATTTTCAACTGAGTTTTCAACTCCAATTCGCTCCGCCAGAATCCGGTCGCCAAGCCAGCCAGGTACGCGGCCCCCAGCGCCGTCGTCTCCGTCGTTGCCGGCCGCTCGACGGGAACCCCAAGAATGTCAGCCTGAAACTGGCAGAGGAAATCGTTGCGCGCGGCTCCACCGTCCACGCGTAACATTTCCGGCTTGATTCCGGAATCCCGCGTCATGGCATCAACCACCTCGCGCGTCTGATAGGCGATGGATTCAAGCGCCGCGCGAATCAGGTGCTTTCGGTTGGCACCACGAGTCAGTCCCACGATGGTGCCCCGTGCATACGCATCCCAGTGGGGCGCCCCCAGCCCTACGAATGCGGGGACAAAATAAACGCCATGAGTGTCCGGCACCGAGCGGGCGATTTCCTCCGTCTCGGAGGCCTCTCGAATCAGTCCCATTTCGTCACGAAGCCATTGGATGGCGGCGCCGGCAATGAAGACGCTGCCCTCCAGCGCGTATATTATCTCGCCATTCCTTCCCCAGCCGATAGTTGCAAGCAGCCCCGCCTGGGAGCGGGGAATGGTGGGGCCGGTGTTCATCAGCAGGAAGCAGCCTGTGCCGTAAGTATTCTTGACGGCGCCGGGCGTGAAGCACTGGTGGCCAAACAGCGATGCCTGCTGGTCGCCGGCCACGCCGGCAATCGGAACCCTGGATCCGAACCAATCGGTCTCTCCGAAGATTTCACTTGAAGACTTCACCGTGGGAAGCAATGACTGCGGAATGCGAAAGTAGCTGAGGATCTCCTTGTCCCAGGCCAGCGTGGCAATGTTGAAAAGCAGTGTGCGCGAGGCGTTAGAGACATCCGTGGAGTGGATCTTGCCGCCCGTGAGGCGCCAGATCAGCCAGGTATCAATGGTCCCGCAGGCGAGGTCGCCTCGCTCCGCGCCTTCACGAGCACCGGGAACATTTTCCAGCAGCCAGGCAATCTTGGTCCCGGAAAAATAAGCGTCGGTCACCAGGCCGGTTCTTTCTCGAATGACCTTATCGAAGCCCTCTTGCCGGATGCGGTCGCACAAAGCGGCAGTGCGGCGGCACTGCCAGACGATGGCAGGATGGACAGGCTTGCCGGTGGCCCGGTCCCAGAGGACCACGGTTTCGCGCTGGTTCGTAATGCCGATTGCGGCAAGGTCCTCCGCATTTGCTTGAGCCTCCGCCAGAGCAGCTTTCGCGACCTCCAACTGCGATTGCCAGATTTCCTCGGCATCGTGCTCGACCCAGCCGGCGCGGGGATAATACTGCTTGAATTCCCGACTGGCTGAGGCGCGCACCGCGCCGTTGCGGTCAAACAACATGGCGCGCGAACTCGTTGTGCCCTGGTCGAGGGCTAAGACGTACTTTGGCATCTCAATAATCTCCTCGGAGCGGTCTAGCTTACTTGAATTGAACGCAGAAAGACAAATGCAGTTTGCCGCGTGTAGTGGGCTTTTTGTTTGCCCACGCCGCCGGAAGGGTTCGGCGAGTGTAACCCAAACCGCTTGAACTATTTATCCAAGAATGCGATACTAGCCTCGTTCACCTTTGGGTGAACTATGGTGGGATTGAAACCTAATCTTCAGATTTAGCGTCTTAGGAAGGGCAGGTTCACCGCTTGGGTGAGCGGCTTGATTCCTAAGCGAGACAGGAGCTTGTATGGCAGATAAGACCCCAGACCCCGGGCACGCGATGTTCGGTTTGAACGAGCCGGCCCAAAGTGCCGCACCGGCTGCCGCACCCGGCGCCCCCCAAGTTGTGTATGTGCAGGCGTCGCCCCCCGTGCCAGCGCCTTCGACCGGCGGCAGCACGATGCGCTGGCTGGTAGGCGCGCTGCTGGCGCTTTCGGTGATTAATCTCATTTTGGTGCTCTATTCCCGGAGCGATCTTAAGACCATCGTCTCGAAGCAGTCTGACCAGTTGGATCTGCTCACCCGGCGCATGGACACCAGCGACGAGCGTTACGCTCAGTTGCGCGGCCAGTTCCAGGTGACGTCGGAAAAACTGGGCCTGACCGAGCAGGAACTCGCGCGCGCGCACGCCCTGGCGTCAGATATCCAAAAGAAGCAGCAACAGGCTGTTCAGCAACTGAACGACGCCATTTCCAAAAAGGCCAGCGCGGAAGAAGTGAATAAGGTCCAGGCGGATGCTAATTCCAAGATCGGCGGGCTTTCCACCGACTTGGCAGGCACGAGGAAGGATTTGGAGAGTACCAAGTCCGAATTCGCCAATGCGCTTTCGGGAACCAAGGGCGAACTGAGCGGCGCTATCGCGCGCACGCATGATGAGCTGGTCGCACTGGCCCACAGGACTGACAGGGACTATTTCGAGTTTAATCTTGCTAAGCGACACTCCCAACAGAAAGTCGGGACCGTGACAGTGCAATTGACCAGGACGGACACCAAGCGCAACGTCTTCACCGTCAACCTTCAGTTTGACGACAAGCCTCATGTGTATAGGGACAAAGCCATGGACGAGCCGGTGTACTTCTACGTGCAGGGGGCTTCGAGCGCCCTCGAGCTGGTGGTGAATAAGCTGGGCAAGGATTCCATCGCCGGTTATGTCAGCACGCCAAAGGCGTTCTTCCCCAGTGCGACAAACGTACTGGCTGCGCGCCCCGGAGCATGAGCCGTCGCGAACGAGGGCTGACCTTCGACCTCCAACACTGATTGCCTCTCAAGCTCGCGCTTGGCCGGAGCGAGGCGCGAGCTTCTTGTTTTTCTGGCCTCTGGGCTTTTCTCGGAAGAGTTGACGCCGGATTGGGCGAGCGGATTTGTTTCCTTACCGATCACTTACTACCTACCAGCTACCGACCCCGCAATCCGGTACTGGGTCAATTTGATGCTGTAGCGGCGAGTTTATCTCGCCAAATGGCGGCGTAAAGCCGCCTCTACATCAAATTGACCCACTACCCGCAACCCACAGACCTTGCATTCACTGCTAGAATGAAGCCTTGACCTGATATCCTGAGAACTCAATGATCTAATGGGGGCCTTATGTTTGCATTTCACGGCGTGGATTACATGGAGATTGACGCGCTCTTCAACGACCAGGAAAAGCTGGTGCGGCAGACGGTGCGCGAGTTTGTGGACAATGAAATCATACCTAACATCGAGGAGTGGAACCGGGAGGGGAAATTTCCCCAGCACCTCGTACCCTTAATGGCGGGGCTGGGGTTTTACGGCGCAAACTTGGAAGGTTACGGCTGCGCGGGGATGTCCAACGTGGAGTACGGGCTGATCATGCAGGAACTCGAGCGGGGAGACAGCGGCTTGCGGAGCTTCGTCTCCGTGCAGGGCGCGCTGGTGATGTATCCCATCAAGGAATACGGCTCCGAGGAGCAAAAGCAGCGCTGGCTGCCGGCGCTCCAGGAGGGCAGGGCCATCGGATGCTTCGGCCTGACGGAACCCGACTTCGGCTCGAACCCCGCCGGCATGAGGACACGCGCCGTAAAGGATGGTGACCGCTACATCCTGAATGGCGAGAAGGCCTGGATTACCTCCGGTACAATTGCAGACGTGGCGGTGGTGTGGGCGCGCACGGACGAAGGTGTCCGCGGCTTCCTGGTGGAGAAAGGCACGCCGGGCTACACCGCGAAAGACATTAAAGGGAAATGGTCGCTCCGCGCTTCAGTGACTTCCAGCCTGTCACTCCAGGACGTTCGTGTGCCCGTCTCTAACATGCTTCCCAAAGCGCAGGGGTTGAAAGCGGCGCTGAGCTGCTTGACCCAAGCGCGCTACGGCATCGGATGGGGGGCGATCGGGGCAGCGATGGCCTGTTACAACGAGGCCTTGGAGTACGCGAAGATACGAAAGCAGTTTGACGACAAGCCCATTGCTTCTCACCAGCTCATTCAGGCGAAGTTCGCCGATATGATCACCGAAATCACCAAGGCGCAGTTGCTGGCCTTACAGGTGGGGCGCCTGAAAGATCAGGGGCACGCCGATTTCGCGCATGTCTCCATGCTCAAGCGGAATAACGTGAAGATGGCGCTGGAGGTGGCCCGAGCGGGGCGCGACATCCTGGGCGCCAATGGCGTCGCCGATGAATATCCCATCTTCCGCCACATGTGCAACCTGGAATCGGTCTTCACCTATGAGGGCACGCACAACATCCACACGCTCATCATCGGCGAGCGGGTGACGGGGGTGCCTGCCTATAAATAGGAGCGGGGCTTGTCCCGCGCGCTTGAGGCTCAGGCAGGACTCTGCTGATCTTCTTTTCAGGTATCTGAGCCGACAGAGAGTTTCAGAAAGAAGGTGGTGAAGGCGAAAGCGATGACGTTACAGCACACGATTAAGGCCGTTGTTCGTCAAGGTGAACAGTCGGGTTACATTGCCGAGTGTCTGGAGATTCCGGTGGTGACGCAAGGTCGAACTCTCGACGAAGTCACGCGCAATCTGCGCGAGGCTGTGGAACTGCACCTGGAGGGAGAAGACCTGGCAGAGCTGGGTTTGGCACGCTCACCCAGTATTCTCGTCACCTTCGAATTGGAGGCGCATCCTGCCACGGCTTAAACGGCTCTCCGGCCGGGAGGGGAGTCTAGAAACGAATTCCCCTCCCGCCGCGGCGGGAGGGGATTAAGGGGTGGTGGGCCAACCACGCCCGGTTCCCCTTGCGCTGCCTTGTAGTCAGACGAACCGAAGCTCGAACCATCACAGATTGACGACTTTCATTGCCTGCTCCGCGTAGCGTTCCCCGGCCGTTACTCCCTTGGGCGCAACCTCGTTGATCCGCGCCAGGTCTTGGGGTGAGAGCTTTAACTTCAACGCCGCAATGTTTTCCTCCAAATGCGCCCTCCGCGTGGTGCCGGGGATGGGCACAATATCCTCGCCCTGGGCCAGCACCCAGGCCAAAGCCAACTGCGACGCTTTGCAACCTTTTTCCGAAGCGATTTGCTCGACCCGGCAGACAAGGTCCAGATTGCGTTTGAAGTTCTCGCCCTGGAAGCGCGGAGATTTGCGACGCCAATCCTCCGCCGCCAAGTCTTCTACGCTCTTGAAACGGCCCGTCAAAAACCCACGACCGAGCGGGCTGTAAGCAACAAAGGCGATTCCAAGTTCCCGGCAGGTGGAAAGAACCTCGTCCTCGGGGTCACGGCTCCAGAGTGAATACTCCGTTTGCAAAGCGGTGATGGGGTGGGTGCGGTGCGCGCGGCGAATGGTTGCCGGAGCGGCCTCGGAAAGCCCCAAGCACCTTATCTTGCCCTCTTCGACCAGCCGCGCCATGGCCCCTACGGTTTCCTCGATGGGCACACTGCCGTCAACACGGTGCTGATAATAGAGGTCAATGGTCTCAATGTCGAGGCGCCTCAAGCTGGCTTCGCAGGCGCTGCGCACGTACTCGGGCCGGCCGTTGATTCCCAGGAAGCTACCCTCTGGCCCCCGCACGTTGCCGAACTTGGTGGCAAGAACAATATCATTCCGCCGACCCTTGATGGCTTTGCCGACCAGTTCCTCGTTGTGACCCGTGCCGTACATGTCGGCGGTATCCAGGAAATTCACACCCAGGTCAACCGCGAGATGAATGGTTGCAACAGACTCCTCTTCGTTTCGTGGCCCGTAGAACTCCGACATGCCCATGCATCCAAGGCCGATGGCAGAGACGGTGAAAGAACTGTTATCCAGTTTCCTATAACGCATTCAGATCCTCTCCCGGAGAGCGTTCAGATTGGCCGCACAAACTGAGAATGTCATCCAGGGCGGGTCTCGCTCAACCCTTCCCTGACCGAGGGTGTTGGCAGCAGGAGGGGAGTTTAGGAGCAAATTCCCCTCCTCTCCGAGCACGGGATTAAGGGGTGGTGGCTCGACCACCCCCAACCCCTCCTGAGCCAGGAGGGGAGTTGCCGCCTTAGGCTGGACCAACGAAGTTCTTGCATCTGCACCGCGCCGGACGTAAGCTTCGGGAACTTGCAAGGCCGCGATTGCGTATGCTCTGGTAGAGACGAGTCAAGGAGAGTCTTATGAGTACAAGCCCCCAACCCCCGCGTCCCCCCGTTCCGCCGCAACCCCCACGGTCGGGCAGCAACATTGTTGCGATTGCCCTGTTGGTCCTGGCACTGATTGTCCTGGTCAGTGGAATCGCTGTTTGGACCGGCTTAAGGTTTCTTTCCCACAATCTCCGAATGCAAGTTGAGGAGAGGGGGGGCCGCAACAAGGAAGTTTCCATCCATACGCCGGTCGGATCAATTGAAGTTCATCATGATGTCACAGAGGACAGCTTGGGTTTGCCCCTCTACCCCGGCGCAACGCGGGTGAAAGACAAGGACTCAGCAGCAGTAAACCTCGGTTTTGGAGGCGAGGCGAGCGTGCAAGTACTGGCCGCGAAATTCGAAACTTCGGACTCATTGGAGAGAGTCAAGGCCTTTTACAAGGAGCACCTGGGAAGTGAAGTCACTAAATTCACCGATCAGGGTTCGGAAGGAAAAACTACATTCGAGATCAGGACCCACAACCTGGAAAAGGTCGTGGCCTTAGAAGGCGGGGGGAGTCGGACGCTAATCAAATTGGTCCGGGTATCTTTCGGCAAGAACGAGAGCAACTAACAAAGGCAGTTCACAGTCGAAAAGACAGTCAACAGTCGACAGTCCGCTGAATCTGCGATCGTCGCAAGAAAAATCCGTACAGTCCGATACAATGACAAAGCTACGCGCCCAAACAGCCTGCGATATCACTCCTCAGGCGGCACACGCTGGCCGGGAGTGGAGCCTCTTCGGCAGAGGCGGGGGAGATGTACAAGTAACCCTCTTTGCCATTTGCACGTCCAACTAAAGGGGGAATAAACCCGGAGACTCAGCAGGTAAGTTCCTGGCACAGGTCCCGAGCTGGGAGACGATAAGCAGCGATGATCAGCCGAAATCGGTGGACGGTGACCTTTGCCCTTGGTGCGATGGTAATCGGCACGCTATTGTTAGCTTTCCCGTTGCTGGCACAGCAGCAAAACCCGGCGTCTGCGGACACGTCTTCACAAGGCCAGTCCAAGACGGGAGCGAAAAGTGGGGACGATAAGGACCCCGGAATGCAGGAACAGAAGAGCCCAAAGGATGACCGCCTTTTCTTTGTCTTGCCAAACTATCTGACGGTGGAGAATGCCAAAAAGATCCCGCCGCTTACAACGGGGCAGAAATTCAAGCTGGTGGCCCTGGGAACGTTCGACCCCGTCGAGTTCCCGTACGTAGGCGTTATCGCCCTCATCGATCAGGCTGAAAATACTGATCCCAGCTTCCGACAGGGTTTTGCTGGCTATGCAAAGCGTTACGGGGCCGCCTTCGCCGACACCACAATCGAGAACTTCATGGTGGGCGCCGTCTTCCCATCACTGCTCCACCAAGATCCTCGATACTACCAGTCGGGTAAAGGGGGGTTCTTTCGCCGTGCTGGTTACGCTGCATTGCGGGTCTTTATCATTCGCAGCGACTCCGGGAAAAACCAATTCAACTACTCCGAGTTGGCAGGCAGTGCAGTTGCGGCAGCGCTTTCCAACACCTACCATCCGCCTGCGGACCGGAATGCCCTAAACAGCGCCAACATCTGGGTGACGCAGATATGGGGAGATGCGGCGTCCTTTGAATTGAAAGAATTCTGGCCCGATATTCGTCGCAAACTTCACAAGAAGCAGCAGGCTCAGCCATGATGGTCTGTCGTGGCGACCGGTATGTGGTAGGTGGTAGACGGTAGGTGGGGAAAACACCTCTTAACCACTGGCCTCTCGAAGGTGAGTTCTGGTTTAGGAAGGATCAGCGCATACGAACCTTGCGCGGAACGGCATGCCAATAGCTTTTTCCAGCAACCTCTAATCTGCTATCATCATTTCCCCCTGGGGATTCGGAACAACATGAGGAGGTGCCATGGAATTTGAGCATCGCGTCGTGATTGTAACGGGTGGCACTGGCGCATTAGGAAGTTCCGTGGCTTTGGACCTGTTACGGTCTGGCGCCGGCGTCGCGGTTACGTACCGTTCCGAGAAGGAATGGGCCGCGCTGGAGGGCAGGGCCGGCGAACACCAGGGAAATCTCATGGGTGCGAAAGTGGATCTGATGCAGGCCCCTGAAGTCGAACGCTTGGTGGCAGATGTCTTGTCGAAGTGGCAGCGCATCGATCACCTCGTCGCCGTGGCGGGTGGCTTCGCGGCCGGCAAGAGCTTCGAGACCGATGACAAGACCTGGGACCACATGTTCAACCTGAACCTCCGCTCCCTCATTTTCTGTTTACGTTCCATCGTCCCGGTCATGATTCGTCAAAACTTTGGCAGAATCGTGACCGTCTCGAGCGGGTCAATCCTGCGCGGAGGCGGGGCCAGCATAGCCGCCTATGCCGTTTCCAAAGGGGCGGTTCGCCAGCTCAGCGAAATCCTTGCAGACGAACTCAAGGCGTACGACATCCACGTTCACTGCATCCTGCCGGGAACAATGGATACTGAGGCCAATCGCCTCGCCATGCCCAAGGCGGACTTCTCCAAGTGGGTGAAGACCGACGAGGTGGCGCGCCTTGTCCACTTTTTCCTCAGCGACGACTCCCGTGCCGTGCGCTCCGCCGTTGTGCCCGTGCTCGGGTAAAGGAGTCGGGAGTCAGGATCCGGGATTCAGGAGACAGAGGCAAGCGTAGCGCAGGTTCCGTCCCGCCCTGCTCCTTATAATCCGCAGATTCCGCAGATGACACAGATTACCATCAGCGGTCGGGGTCTTTGTGGTCTGCGCAATCTGCTAATTCTGTGGATCACTTACTGCGGACAAATCGCTTGTATTCAAGCGACGGTGCGCCGAAGTTCAGCAGCAGGCCGACTTCAAAGCCCGCGGCCTTGAGGTACTTGACCAGTCGCGTCTTTCTTCACTCATCTGCGTCATCTGCGCAATCTGCGGATTTGTTTTTGCCCGCCAGCGCCTCCGCTTTCCGGTTGTTATAGTCCGCAGATTCCACAGATGACACAGATTACTATCAACAGCCCATCCGACACTACCTTCCCCACCGGACCCTGTCTGTTATCGGCGAATCAGGGGCTCCGATTTCGGATTGAAACTTGGGGCTGAGGCAGCTATAATGAGTGCTTGTGCGTTAGCACTCAAGGAGTTCCATGAAGAACGCTATTCACCCCAATTATCATGCAGTGACCGTAACCTGCGCGTGCGGATACACCTTCAAGACGCGCTCCACCTATAAGAGCGACGTGTTGCACCTGGAAATCTGTTCCCATTGCCACCCGTTCTTCACCGGGAAACAGAAGATAATGGACAGTGCGGGCCGCGTTGAGCGGTTCCAGCGCAAGTATGCGGACTTCAGGAAGGCCGCTGCTGCGCTCAGTGAGGGGAAATCGCCGGCGCCGAGCAAGTAGGAAGCGAGGCGCCAGGCGTCAGGTTTCAGATGGCGTAACACCTGGTTCCAGTCACGGCGATGGATTTTTTGGGGCATCTGAAACCTGACACCTGATGCCTGATCCTTATATCACCAAACCAAAAGTTTACGTCGTGGGCCGCCAGACCGTGGTGCGCGAGGAGTTGGCGCGTTTTCTCCAGGACGAGGGCTTGGTGTTCACCACCGACGCGCAAGCCGCTGCCGAGGTGCTGACTGAAATCGCCGGGCGCACCTGCTACATGTCTTTCGGCAAAGGGCGGAAATCCAACCAGGAATACGTTGAGAACATCCTGAGTTCAAAACACGGCAGCGTGCTCGAACACGCCGTCTGGTGCCTTCTGATTACCGGCGTTAGCCGCGCTCTGACCCATGAGTTGGTCCGCCACCGGGCAGGTTTCAGCTACTCACAGCTCTCACAGCGGTACGTGGACGAGAGCGACGCCCGCTACGTGGTTCCCCCGCTTTACCAGGAAAGCGAAGAGTTGCGCCAGAAATGGCAGCAGACCATCGAGACGCTCCGCAAGGTCTACATCGAGCTAGCGGACGCTACCGCGCAATACGTTCAGCAGAAGCACCCGGAGATGGCCCCGCGCGACCGCCGCAAGTGGGCTCGTCAGGCGGCACGTTCTATCCTTCCCAACGCCTGTGAAACCAAAATCTTCGTCACCGGCAACAGCCGCTCCTGGCGGCACTTTTTGGAACTTCGCGGTAGCCCGCACGCCGACACTGAAATCCGCCTGTTGGCCGTGGAAGTTTGCCGCGTCCTCAAGCAAGAAAGTCCCAATATCTTCCATGACATTGAAGTCGTCGCTGAGTCCGACGGCATGCCCGCCCTCCGCGCCATTCACTCCAAGGTATGATCCTGAAATCACAAGTTGGAGCCGGGGTGCGTCGCGGGAACAATGCACGTAGCCCGTGCTTGTCATCCGGAGGAGTCCCGATCTGATCGGGGCGATGAAGGATCTCCGCAGTTCACATGCAAATTTGCTGCTTGGTCATGGGCTGCCTGGCGCAGACCCCTGTTCTTTGGGGTCTGCGATTTCCCGAGCGGGTCACGGTCAGTGCTCTCGTGACCGTGGCCTTTTCCTTCGATGACGAACCCACGGGTAATTCCAAAAACGAATTGACCGTGGCGGCCTCAATGAATGAAACCTTGTGCTTGCGCAGATTCGCGGCGGGCGATATAAGAATCCCGCTCGGTCCCCCGTGATTATGTCGCCCCTGCCGGGGCTTAAGAAGTCATTGCAGCTCCCTTTTTTCCCATCCCGCCATGCGGGACCGTGGGCTATCCCGCTTCGCGGGACCGCCCGCCCAGGCGGGCTTTCGGGCGCGTCTAGCCGTTAGGTTAATGCTTATGGGGCGAGACCCCGGCAGGTCGCGCAAAGCTGCCCGTGCTACGAGGAGAGGCTTCCTGCGGCGGACCGGAGCGGACTCCATGTCCCTTGACACGCCTGAGAGAGTAGGCTAGGATAGTAAATCGTGGCTTGCCACGTACTCGAAATAGGAGGGGAGCACGTTTCTTTCGATGCGACAGCCCACGCCCAAATCCAGCTTCGAGAGTGCTCCGAGCAGCACAAAAAGAGGGAGAATTCCCAGACTTGCTTTGGACAAGATGTCGGCTCCGGTGTGGAAATGAAAGAGAGAGATTCTTCAAAACTCGAGGAACGACGCGGGAATGTCCATGAAAACAAAGGGTCGGTTTTCCAAATCCCGGAACGACGCGGGAATGTGTATGAAAACACAGGTACTTAGCCGTTAAGAGCGGGAATGTCGTTGAAAACAAAGGGGCAGGTGGCAGATGGTAGGTGGTATGTGGTAGGTGGGGCAGAAAGCAGGGTAGCGCAGACGTGTTTTTTAGGTCTGCGGCTTTTCATTCAACAAACTGCGGACGTACAAATCAGGTCCACGCTACTGCCCCTATTCTGCGAAGGTCGAACGCGTCTATGAAGAGCGATAAGAAGTGCGCCCTGGTTGGAATTGATGTGGGAACAAGTGGAGTGCGCGGTGTTGCAGTGAGTCCCGCTGGCGAGCTTTTAGCGGAAGCGGATGAGAAGATTCGGCAGGACCGCCGCGCCGCCGGGGGAATCCACGAGCAAGACCCTGGTCAATGGTGGGAAGTTCTGTGCTCCGTTGGGCAGGACATTGTCAAAAGCCTGAAGGAGAAATCCGGCGATGTGGAGCTTCGAGGAGTGGCGGTCACGTCCACTTCGGGGTCTCTTGTCGTGGCGGATGCGGAAGGTCGAGTCTTGCGCCCGGCCATTCTTTACGACGATGGCCGGGGAGTGGAGATTGCGGAGGAACTGAACAAACAAGGCGGCGCCCAGAGCATCCGTCTGGGTCCATCCTTTTCGCTTGTGAAAGCTGCCTGGGTCCGGCAGCAGGAGCCCGAGTTGTGGGAGCGCACTCGCTACATCCTGCATCCGGCGGATTGGCTGTCAGGAAAGCTCACCGGCGAGTTTGGGATTTCGGATTTCACCAACGCCTTGAAACTCGGCTACGACCCAGAGAGCCGTTCGTGGATTGGAACGGTTCGTGCCGCGGGCTTGCCCAACGACCGCCTGCCTGTAGTTCGCCGCCCCGCAGAGCAAATCGGACAGGTGAGCAGCGTGGCCGCTGCCGCGACAGGCTTGCCGGTGCGAACGCCCGTCCTGGCAGGCGCAACCGACGGGATGGCGAGTGTGATCGCCTCAGGAGCCAGCCGGCGCGGCGATGCCAACACAACCCTGGGAACCACACTTGTCTGGAAAGTGCTCCACGACGGGAAGCCCACGGCGCGCAGCGGCATTTACTTTCACCTGCATCCTGGGGGGTTGTGGGTCCCCGGAGCGGCAAGCAACACCGGGCTGGGAAGCATCAGAACGGCCGGCGACGCAGCCTCTCTTGGGGAAATGGACCGGCTGGCTGCCAACTATTTTCCAACCTCTGTGGTCTGCTACATGCTGTCGGGTCAAGGCGAGAGGTTTCCCTTTGCAAACCCGAAAGCCAGGTCGTTTGTGGAAGGGAATCCGCGTGACGCTGGCGAGTCTTACGCGGCGCAATTACAGTCCATCGGTTTCGTGGAGCGCTGGGGCTACGAAATTCTCGAGGCATGCGGCGTGAAAATCGGGGACAGGGTCTTTTCAACGGGGGCTGCTGCGAAGAGCCCTGTCCTTTCGCAGTTGCGCGCGAACGTTCTGGGCAGGACCGTTGTCCGGTCTCGATATCCCACCGCGGCCTTCGGGGCAGCGATTCTGGCGGCCACCGGCGCCGTATTCTCTGGGAACATTTTTGACGCTATACAATCCATGACCAGCATCTTGGAAAGCCATGATCCGTCAGGAGACTTGGTCCCAGCCTTTGATGAAATCTACAGGTCATTTCGGGAGGCGTGCGCGCGACGAGGTTACGGTAGGCAGTAAGCAGCAGGCAGAAAGCAGTGGATGGTAGATGGCGGAGGGAGTGGCATAAGTGCTTACGAGATGAAGCCCAGCTCTAAGCCGCGTCTTCTTGAACAGACAACTGACGGCTGACAACTGACCGCTGATAGCTTTACTTCGAGGTCGGTGTTACCATGGCCTGCGAGAGGGTGTGATGATTAGTCAAGGGTGGTTTCGCATAGGGAGGCGGCATGTTGTTTTAGCGCTGGCGCTCGGAGCGCTCGTCCTTGCCGCTTGTCACGGACAGGCGCAGGACTGGAAAGACGCCGACAAGTTAGCGACGCTGCTGAATTGGAAGCCGGGGAGCGTGGTGGCTGAAATCGGAGCGGGCGATGGCGGGCTGACGCTGGCTGCCGCCGAGCGCGTGGGGCCAACGGGCCGAGTTTACACGACGGAACTGGACCCTAAGAAACTGGCAGCTCTGGAGACCCTCGCCGCCAAGCAGAAGGTCCAAAACATCACGGTGGTCAAAGGGGGCGAAGCCGCGACAAACCTTCCGCGCGAGTGCTGTGATTCCATCTTCATGCGGAGTGTTTACCATCACCTCACGCAGCCGGCGAAGGAGGACGCCAGCCTTTTCCAATCGCTCAAGCCAGGCGGCCTCCTTGCCGTCATCGATTCTCTGCCTCGGGAGGGAACCAAGCCGCCAAAGGGCGTGCCGAAGAACCGGGGCGGGCACGGCATGCCAAAGCAGTTGCTGGTCGATGAACTTAGTGCCGCAGGATTTCAGGCGCTGACAATACCCACCTACTGGCATGGCGAGGATTATTGCGTCGTTTTCCGAAAGCCACCAGGTAGGGAATAGGGAACAGGGAATAGGGAACAGGGAACAGAACAGCCGCACTCCCTCGGCGACTGGCACCTGAAACCTCGCACCTGGAACCCGGTACCTGAAATGGGCCCTGAAACGTGGCCCCCGACGCCTGAAACCTGACACCCGACACCCGACACCCGACACCTGGCACCTTTCCCTATTCCCTATTCCCTAGTAATTATGCATAATCTCGTGCTTGCGCGCGCGGACGTTTTGATCCGCATTCCCGGGCCAAGGTAGGACCATGACAGACGCATCAACTACCCACGCACCAGTTTCCGGCCGCATTGCCTCCATCGACGCGCTTCGCGGCTTCGACATGCTGTGGATTACCGGCGGCGACGAAGTGATCCACAGCTTGCATAAATTGATTCACCATCCTTTGATGGACGCGCTGGACCGGCAATTCCAACACGCGGCATGGCAGGGCTTCCGTTTCTATGATTTGATCTTCCCGCTTTTTCTCTTTATCGTCGGCGTTGTGCTGCCCTTCTCTCTCACGCGGCGTCTCGAAGCCGGAGCGAACCGGGCCGAGATCTATAAGCATCTGGTCCGCCGGCTGGTCCTGCTGTTCTTTTTGGGCCTGGTTTGCAATGGCCTCTTGGATTTCAGGTTTCACGAGCTTCGCATTCCTGGGGTTCTTCAACGTATCGCGGTGTGCTATTTCATTGCGGCGCTGGTGATGATGAACACCCGCGTGCGTGGCCAGGCCGCGGTGGCGGGCGGCCTGCTGGTGGTTTACTGGCTGGTGATGAAGCTGGTGCCGGTTCCGGGCATCGGGGCCGGCGTTATAACCCCATCTGGCAACCTTTCGGCGTTTATCGACCAGCACCTTTTGCCGCGACCTTTCTGCTGCTATGTCTTCGGTGACAACGAAGGAATTCTCTCCACGATTCCGGCTGTTTCCACATGCCTGATGGGCGCGCTGGCCGGCCACTGGCTGCGCTCCAGTCGGCCTGCAGCCCGTAAGGCGCTCGGGCTGGCCTTGGCGGGCGTTGCCAGTCTGGTCCTGGGTCTGGTCTGGGGTCATTGGTTTCCCATCATCAAGAACATCTGGACCAGCTCGTATGTCCTGTTCGCCGGTGGGTGGAGCCTGCTGCTGCTCGCCCTCTTCTACTGGATCATCGATGTTCGCGGTTACCGGCGCTGGGCTTTCTTTTTCACCGTCATTGGCCTGAACCCCATTACCATTTACGTGCTTCGCAGCCAGTTTAATTTTGGAACAGTCGCAAATATATTCGTCCGGGGCTTCATCGACTACCTCGGGCCTTACAAGCCTGTCTTCTGGGACCTCAGCGTTCTGGCTGTCGGGTGGCTGTTCCTGTGGTTTCTATATCGTCGGAAGATATTCCTTAAGGTCTAAGCGAAGTTGTCATTAACTGATGTCGAACTTTCGAGTCTGCGTTTACTGCGGTTCAAGCCGCAACTGTGATCCCGTTTATCTCGATGCTGCTGCGCGCCTGGGGCGTGAGCTGGCGAGAAACGGCGCCACCATCATCTACGGCGGTGGGGCGGTTGGGTCAATGGGTGCGCTCGCCGAAGGTGCGCTCGCCGAGGGCGGCAAAGTCATCGGCATCATTCCCGGTTTCATGAATGAGCTGAATTGGGGGCACAAGGGCATTACCGAATTGCGCGTCGTGCGCGATATACACGAGCGCAAGCGGCTCATGATCCAGGATGCGAATGCGGTGGTCGCTTTGCCCGGCGGCTCAGGAACTCTTGACGAGCTTTTGGAGGCCGTCTCGCTCAAGCGCCTTGCCCTTTTCCTCGGCCCTATCGTTGTTCTGAATACCCAGTCGTATTTCGAGAATCTGCTCCTGGTGCTCGAGAGTTGCATTACCGAGCGCTTCATGGACCCTCGGCACAAATCTATGTGGTCGGTCGTGAATGAGCCGACGGAGGTGCTGCCTGCCATCTACTCCGCCCCGCCCTGGGATTCCAAGAGCCTCAGCTTCGCCCAGATCTGACAGGTTGCTGAAAACTTGACATAGCTTTACGCGGATGGCACCATGAGTGCTTGCGGCTGGGCTGTTTTCGCCTTGTAACACGGGCGCCTGCCCCGTGCTGGTTGGGGTCTTGCCCGTGAATGGGGAAGCCAAGGCGCAAGCACATGGACGGGATCCCGACGGGCCGCGGCAGGCTGCGCGTGCTGCGACCTGGAGGTGCTGGCCCGGGTAGTTCTCCTAATACCAGGCGTGCCGAAGTGGCGGAATTGGCAGACGCGCTACATTCAGGGTGTAGTGCCCGTCAGGGCGTGGAGGTTCGAGTCCTCTCTTCGGCACCAGACGATCCATCAAACTCTCGCAGGGTTGCCATCCACATAGGATTGGGGGTGGTGTTCGTTTCACCCGCATGGTCGCGGGAAAAGCGCGCAAATGTTTGGCAAGCATAAGCAAACCAAGACGCCCCCGGCATCTGTTGGCGGCATGACGGATGCAAGCGTGCTCACTTCGGAAGAACAACATGGTGCGGGGCCGGGCGTAGGGGCACAGCGCGCTGTGCCCCTACAAGATACACATCGCACCCACGCTAACTTCCGAATTCGGGTTGAAGAATCCTGCATTTCGCTCTGCCGATAACGCTTCGCCCTCTCGGCGCATCTATGTCCTTAGTATCCCTCGCAACTGGGCATGTGTTACGCATGCCGCGCGTTGATCACTAGCAGGATCCTGAAACACGTTTGTGAACGTTGTCATTCCGACCCGTCGGCTGACGGAGAGGAATCTCGCTATGGAAACAAAGGACTTGCGAGATTCCTCGTCGTCCCGCGGACGCGGGACTCCTCGGAATGACAGGCAAGACGGGTTTTTCAGCCTCCCGCCAGAGACCCGAGTCGGCCATGGTTTGATTGTCTAACCGCCCGGGATTTCAACTTGGCCTCAAAAAAGCAAGTACTCCTGGTGAAGCGTGAGATTACCCATTGGCCTCGCTGAATAGTCCGGGCGTCATCCGGGCGACAGTGACGAGGTAGCCGCTCCTGGCGCGGGAGCGTGGATTGAAACAAGGAGAGCAAGGTGCCTGTGATGAATCGCCGAACCTTTTTTTCGAGTGGAATCTTAAGTGCTGTTGCTGTCGGGGCGTCTCCAATACACGTGTTGGGGAGGAAGGAGGACATTTCGTCATCCGCACAGCCGAAGATCCTGAACTACAACCCTGCAATGAAGTATCGCCCCATGGGCAATACGGGCGTTCTTGTGTCGGAGATCAGCTTGGGTGGACTGGTCATGGCGGAGTCGGTGCACCGCTACGCCATCGAGCATGGGGTCAACCTTGTCCATGTCGCGTGGGACTACCTGGGCGGACAGTCGATCAAGACGCTGGGCGCAGGGCTAAAGTCAGTGCGCGATAAGATTTACATTGCCTTAAAGGATGATTACCCAAGCATCGACGAGGCTCTCAGAGTCCTCAACACCGACCACGTGGATTTCTTGATGTTCAACCGGCACTGGGCCTTTTCGGCTACTGATGCGAGGATTGCTGAGACCTTTGAGAAACTAAAGAACCAGGGGAAAGTCAGGTTCGCCGGTTTGACTACGCATGGAATGGTCAAGGATACGACGGCGGCGGGCATCCGTTCCGGCTTTTACAACGTCGTCATGCCGGTTCTGAACCAGCCCAACCTTGAAGCCCTGGATGAGGAGCTTCGCTTGGCGCGGCAGAGGGGAGTCGGCGTGATGGCGATGAAATCGATGAAGGGGCTCAAGGGCCTCGATTCGCAGGTCGCCTATTTGAAGAAAATCCTGAGCAATCCGGCAGTCACTACGGTTACCAAAGGCATTGGTTCATTCGATATGTTCGAGGCCTACGTACAGGCGCTGAATGAGCCGCTCACCAGCGCCGAGGATCGAGCCCTTTACCGGTATGCGCAGGTGAACCGGTCCAGCAATTGCATGCTATGCGACGACTGCAAGCAGGTCTGTCCCCTCGGGGTCGAAGTCTCCACCGTATTGCGTTGCAAGGACTACTACTACGAACAAATGAAGGATGTGCAGACCGCGCTCAGCACTTATCGCGATATTCCGCTCGAGAAGGTCGGCAATGAAGCATGCCGCCTCTGCAAGAAGTGCGAGTCGGCGTGCCCCAATGGGATTCCGATCGTCGAGCGGCTCATGGCAGCGCGCGAGCTGTTTTCCAAAATGGTTTAACAGCACGGCTGCCGGCCGCAAGCAAAGTCGTCTCGTAGGGCCGAACGGCGTTCGGCCGTCGGGCGAGCGCCGCTCGCCCCTACACCACGCAGGAGGGAGAAGGTGGTCTCGGGAAGATGCGAAGCGTTGCAATTTATCTGCTGCTAATCCTGGCCTTGCCTGGGCTGTTAATTGGGCAGGAGGAGGGCGGGCAAGGTTTGGTGCCCGCGGTGATTCCTGCCGCCGTCAAGGAGAGGCTTGCGCGGCTGTTGCCGGAGCCTTCAGAAGTTGGGGTTTCACGGTCCGGAGAGCAGAAGTTCTTCAGCTCAGACCTTTACGAATACATCGATGGCGGGGCTGATGTTTACCTGGATTACGGCCTTGTGGTGATGGTTCACCAGGAATACAAGGCCTCGAGCACAGACCTCACACTCGACATCTACAACATGGGAGCGCAGTCGAACGCCTTCGGGATTTATGCCGCCGAAAGCTCGCCGGATTACCACTTCCTGCCTATCGGGTCGGAAGGCTATGGCACCAACGAAATCCTGAACTTCTTCCAGGATGAGTTCTACGTGAAGTTGTCCGCCTTCAGCGATAAGGAGAAAACCGGGCCGGTGCTGGAGCGCTTTGCCCGGGCGGTATCGCGAAAGATCGGTCCATCCGAACCGATGCCTGAGTTTCTGTCTCTTTTCCCGCCGCAGAATCTGGTGAGTCATTCCTGCAAGTTTGTGAAGAAGTCGCCGCTGGGACACGATTTTCTCGCGCCCGCAATCATGGCGGCCTATACATGGGGTGAAGAACAGACATCCCTGGTCATCTCCAGGGCGCCGGACGCAAAAGGCGCGGTGCAGAAGGTTGAGCAGCTACGGAGCTACTTTGGCCGCTCGGGTAAGGTGGTTCCTCAGCCGGGACTGGCGTCCGGGGCCTTCTTGGGGTCAAGCCAGTTTGAGGGCGAAGCCGTGTTTTTCGCTTCGGGCTCCTATGTGATCCTCTGCCTAAACCCTCCACCCAACCCCGAATCATTCTTGAAATCGGTTATTCAGCGTATCGCAGAAAAAGGCGCCAGCATATCCTTTTAGGGAGTTAATACATGGCACAGATGGATCGACGAGATTTCTTGACGGCAGGCCTACTGGCAGGAGCAGGGTTGGGGATGGGTTTGTTCGGTTCGGATTCCCTCCGGGCAGTGCCCGCGCCGTCCATGAGTGTTGCGCATTACAAGAGCTCCCCGGCGGAGCCCGACGGCATCGCTGAGGAGGCAAGGCGACTCACTCGCCAGGCCATCGAGGCACTCGGTGGGATGAACCGCTTTGTTTCAAAAGCGAACATTGTATGGGTAAAGCCCGACATAGGTTGGGATCGCCGCCCCGAACAGGCCGCAACAACCAACCCCGACGTCGTCGCCACTATCGTGGAGATGTGCTACCAAGCGGGAGCGAAGAAGGTGCTGGTCAGCGACAACCCTTGCAATCCCGCCCGGCTTTCTTTTCCTCGCAGCGGGATTCAGCAGGCTGCCGAAAAGGCGGGGGCGGAAGTGATATTTCTCGATGAAAGAAAATTCAAGAAGATGTCCATTAACGGCAAAGTCTTAAAAGAGTGGGAGGTGTACCAGGACACTGTCGAAGCGGACCGGCTGATCAACGTCCCCATCGTGAAGAACCACAACTTGTGCCTGGCGACACTGGGCATGAAGAACCTGATGGGCGTTATTGGTGGGCCTCGTAACCGGCTTCACCAGGACCTGGGTGGAGCTCTGGTGGATCTGGCGGCCTTTTTGAAGCCCCGGCTGGTGGTGCTCGATGCCATTCGCGTGCTGACGGCCAATGGGCCCGTGGGCGGAAATCTTGCCGATGTAAAGCGCAAAGACACCATTGTGGCCGGGGTTGACCAGGTCGCCGTGGACGCCTTGGGCGCGACATTACTTGGTTACAAGCCCGATTCGATTGGCTACATTGTGCAGGGGAATGCCCGGGGTCTCGGCACCATCAATTTCAATTCGCTTTCACCCAAACAAATAGAAGTGTAAATCCCATGGCCCAGAAGAAGAAAACATCGTGGATCGTCTGGCTGCGCAGGCTTACCCAAACGGGTTTCTTTCTCCTGTTCTGCTATCTTTTCTTGCAGACGGTTTATCACCCCATCAACAAGGCTGGCCGGGGAGTCACATTCTTTTTCAACTTGGACCCGCTGGTTGCTCTCAATTCCTTGCTGGCCTCACACGCCCTCGTCGAGGCGATGCTGTTTTCGCTGGTTACCCTGGCGGTGACCTTTATCTGCGGGCGGTGGTTTTGCGGTTGGGTTTGTCCCTTCGGGACTTTGCACAACTTCTTCACCAGCCTCCGGGGCGGGCGCGCCAAGCAGAAACTTGCGGTCGGCGGCTACAATCAATGGCAGAAAGCGAAGTACTATGGGCTGGTTGCATTTCTGGTTGCGGCCCTAGTGGGGGCTGACGTCGTCGGCTGGCTGGACCCCTTTTCCTTCTTCTTCCGTTCGCTTTCCACTTCAATCTACCCGGCAATTAACAAGGGCCTCGTCGCGTTGTTCACCTGGATTTACGACGCCAATCCCGGAGTCGGACCCGTTCGGCTTACGGCAGTGACGGAGCCCATCTACGGGGTTTTGCGCAAGTATTTCCTCGCCGTGGAACAGCCCTACTACTGGGGCAGCATGCTGATCGGGGTCTTGTTTATTAGCACCGTTGTACTCAACTTCTTCCGTGCGCGCTTCTGGTGCCGTTACGTTTGTCCTTTAGGTGCGCTGCTGGGAGTGGTAGGCAAGAACCCCCTAGTTCGCCTGAAGAAGAATGAGGAGAAGTGCGACAGTTGCCGGCTGTGTCTGGTTGACTGCCAGGGAGGGGCCACTCCGGACAACCCCTTGGAGTGGAAGCCTTCCGAGTGCTTCTATTGCTGGAATTGCGAGTCGGATTGCCCCGCCCAAGCGATCTCCTTTACCGTTTACTGTCATCCTGAGCCCTTCGCCTGTCATTCTGAGCGAAGCGAAGAATCTCCGCAGTTGGCTCAGGGTAAACTCCGCGAAGGATCTCCGCAGTTCAGTCAGGGTAAACTCCGCGAACCATCCCTGCGGATCGCCGAAGGCAGGAACTGCAGAGATTCTTCGCCCCGACAAGTCGGGGCTCAGAATGACACGGCCTTGCGAACTGAAACTGGAGAAAAAGCACGATGAACCCCTTGCACAAGTGGATCGGTGATTTCGTTCATCCCCCCAAAGAGGCCAGACTTGACCTGGGGCGGAGAGCGGTATTAGCGGCGGGGTTAGCCGGTTTAGGCGCAAAGCTGCTCTTTGGCATCGACCCGCAAGCATCGAAACGGTCTTTCAATCCCGCCCTGATTCGTCCCCCGGGGGCGCTCCCGGAAGACGAATTCCTCGCCAGGTGTATTCGTTGTGGTGAGTGCATGAAGGTATGTCCCACGAACGCCATTCATCCTGCTTCCTTGGAGGGTGGAGTGGAGGGCGTTTGGACGCCCGTCCTGAACATGCCGGTCGGTTACTGCGACTACGAGTGCAATCTGTGTTCGCAGGTTTGCCCGACTCACGCGATTCGCCAGGTTGATGTCCCGGAAAAGAAAAAGATCAAGATCGGCTTAGCATACATTGACAAGAATCGCTGCCTGCCCTGGGCCTACTCGAAGACGTGTATCGTCTGCGAGGAGCATTGTCCGACACCCAAGAAGGCCATCTGGTTTGAAGAGGTTGAAGTCCTGAACATTCAGGGCGAGAAGTTGACGATCAAGCAGCCACGTGTGGACCCTGACCTTTGTATCGGCTGTGGAATCTGCGAAACCAAATGCCCGGTCAAAGGGCAGGCGGCAGTGCGCGTTACAAGCGTTGGCGAAACCAGAAACCCGGAGAACCAGATCCTGCTGTCCCCCGGTAGCTTTGGTGAAGGGTAGGAGATGAACCATGGCAAAGGTACTCTTAATAAGTGGAAGTCCCAAGGCGGATGGCAACACCGCGCAACTCATGAACGAATGCGCGCGCGTGATTCGCGAGCAAGGTGTAGAGGCGGAAGTCATCTCGTTTTCCGAAATGAAGATCGAATCGTGTACGGCCTGTGGCAAGTGCGGTGAATCCAATGAGTGCAGTTTGCAAGACGGCTTGAACGACATTATCAAGAAGCTCCGAGCATCGCAGGGCTTCATTGTGGGCTCGCCCGTCTACTTCGGCACGGCGCGAGGGGACGTGATGGCAGCGCTGCAGCGAATCGGCCAGGTTTCGAGAAAGTCGGACCAGTTCCTCACCGGCATGGTTGGCGGCCCTGTGGCGGTGGCGCGGCGCGGCGGCCACACCTTCACGCTCCAGGAAATGCTCATGTTCTTCCTGATTAACGACATGATTGTGCCGGGATCTACATATTGGAACATGGTGTTTGGCCGGCTTCCGGGCGAGGTCTGGCAGGACAAAGAAGGAATAGAGACTGCACGGCACTTCGCGGTCAATGTAGCCAATTTGGTTAAGAAGTTGTACGGCAACAAGGCTGCGGAGGCATAAACCCGCAGCGGGCATAGGCGTTGAATCAAGGTAGTCCTCGAGGTCTGTGAGCCCCGGCAGGGGCGGAATAATGTGGCCCATAGCGAAAGCTATGGGTGCGCGTAATCTCCCTGGTTCGGGGAGAAGCCCCGATAGGGGCGACATAACCGCGTGAGGATTAGTCGTGACCCTGATGTCGCCGCTGCCGCGGCTCAGATTACTTGACCTGCGCATTCCCACGGCTTTCGCCGTGGGCTACAATATATCGCCCCTATCGGGGCTTGAAATTGTGTCCTGATTCCTTATTCTAGCGCCTATATCCGCACAGGGTTTCTCGTCCTGTCATTAGCGCCTCCGTGGCCGGAAGAGTCCCGCAGGCGCGCGATCACTGAGACGCTCCGTGTGCTCCGTGTTAAAACCTGATTGACGAGATCCGAAGTTTTCCACGGCCAGTCATGGGAGTTAGAATCCCAGCGCAAGAAATGGAGAGCGGCATGGCAGATCTCATTCCCCTCGGTAAGACCGACATTCGCATTTCCCGTCTGGGCCTGGGCACCTGGCAGTGGGGTGACCGCATGATGTGGGGTTACGGTAAGACCTACACGGATAGCGACATTCACGACGCATTCCATATCAGCCTGCAATCCGGCATCAACTTCTTCGATACCGCCGAAGTTTATGGCAAAGGGCGCTCGGAGCGGTTGTTGGGGGCGCGCCTCGAGGAAGCCAGGCAGTCCCCACTGATTGCGCCGCTGGTGGTGGCGACGAAGTTCATGCCCTACCCCTGGCGGCTGTGGAAAGGCGCCTTGCTCTCGAAACTGCGTGCCAGCCTCGCCCGCTTGGGGTTGGAACGGGTCGACCTTTACCAGATCCACTGGCCTTTCCGGCCCGTACCGATCGAGACATGGGCCAATGCCCTTGCGGACGCGGTCGAGGCGGGATTGACGCGCGCGGTGGGCGTCTCGAATTACAACTCGGCCCAGATGTTGCGCGCCCACTCCGCTCTGTCGAAACGCGGCATCCCGCTGGCGTCCAACCAGGTGGAGTTTCACCTGCTCAATCGGCGCGTCGAGCGTGAGGGTTTGTTAAAACTCTGCCGCGAGTTGGGTGTCACCCTGATTGCTTACAGTCCTCTCGCCAAGGGGATGTTGACGGGCAAATACACCCCGCAGACACGCCCGCCGGGGCTACGCAGCTACATCTTCAGGCGGGCGCGACTTGGCAAAATCCAGCCGCTGATTCAGCTCCTGCGCGAGATTGGACAAGCTCACGACGGTAAGTCCCCGGCCCAGGTGGCGTTGAACTGGGTGATGAGCAAGGGAGCTGTCCCCATCCCCGGGGCCAAGAATGCCAAGCAGGCTCAGGAGAATGCCGCCGCTTTAGGCTGGCGGCTGGCCGAGACCGAAATCGCCGCCCTGGATGCGGAAAGTCAAAAGCTCTCATTTTAGCAACCTGGGCTGCATGGGACAGAGGGGCAACTAGGATGTCTGATTTCCAGAATATCATCGCCATCGACCTGGGCAATTCCAGCGGAAGAGTGGTCCTCGGGCAGTGGAATGGCAGCACTGGCGCCTTGCGTGAAATCTATCGTTTTCCGAACGAAGCGAAGGAAGAAGGCGGCCACGTTGTATGGGACATTGAGCGAATCTGGCAGGAGGTTCTGAAAGGCCTTCGAATCGCCGCCGCCGAGACCGGCGGGCGGGTCGAGAGCGTCGGACTCGATTGTTGGGGCGCCGAGTATCTGCTGGTGGACGATGCTGGAAACCTTATCGGCCCGGCTTACACCTTGCGCGATCCGCGTCAGGTCCGGGCGATGGAGCGTGCCTTCACCATCCTCCCACGCAAAAGGATTTATAAGATTACGGGAATCCAGGTCATGCCCATCAACGCGCTCTACGGGCTGCTCGCGCATCTTGAAGAGTCGCCGGAGGAATGGAAAAAGACAAGGTTTTGGCTGGGCACACCAGAATACTTTCTGTTTCGGATGACGGGGGTAGCGGTTGCAGAATACACCAACGCGCCCAACTCCCAACTGGTGGACGCCGCTTCAAAATCCTGGTCACACGAAATTTGTGAGGCCTTCGGTCTCAGCCTTGATCGGTTTCCACCGATTGTACCTCCCGGGACAATCCTGGGGAGCCTCCGGGCGGCGATTGCCAGCGAAGTCGGCCTCTCGAACGTCAAGGTTATCGCTCCGGCTTGCCACGACACAGGCTCGGCCGTTGCTGCCATTCCGTATCCTCACGATGACCTTGCATTCATAAGTTCAGGAACATGGTCACTGGTCGGGACAGTGCTTCGAGAGCCCCTCATCTCTGAGCAGGGGTATAAGTTCAATATCACGAACGAGGGCGGGGTGGGAAACACCATACGGTTTCTGCGCAATGTGATTGGCTTGTGGTTGCTCCAGGAAGCCCTCCGAGAATGGAAAGAACAAGGATTGCAAGTGAGCCCGGCGGGATTGGCGGAACAGTGCATGGACACGGCAATGGAGGGGCCTTGGTTCGATGTAAGTGAAGATAAGACCTTCCTGGCCCCTGGAAACATGGTGGCGCGAATCAAAGCCCAGTTAAGAGCCCAGGGCTTCGCCGAGGAGAACCGCCCCGCGGCATTGTCAGGCATTATCTTTCGCAGTCTGGCCAGACGGTATGCGGAGGTTATCAACGCAATCCGCATCTGCACCGGGAAACATATCGCCCGCCTGTGTATTGTGGGCGGCGGCGTAAGGAATGAAGCGCTTAATCGGTTGGCCGGTATAGCCACCGGACTTGAAATCATCAAAGGACCGAGCGAAGCAACCCTGGTCGGCAATGTGGCGGTGCAGATCTCCGCGTTGGAGAACTCCCGCTCACTGGAAGAGGTTCAGGCTATCGCATCCCGCCTGACGTATGTGGAAACAATTTGACGGCGGAACGCGGCCCTAAGAGAAGTCAGCAGTCAGAAGTCCGGCGACAGAAGCAAGCGTAGCGTCCCGACCTGTCGGCTGATTAGGTGCCTGTTGCTCCCTCTACTCACCTGATACAATGTCCTATTACATCTGTAGAGGAGTCTTGATGAGAGCGGCTTTCTTAACCGGCATTCGACAAATGGAGATTCGCGAGACGTCGCAACCGGAGATCAGCGACCCGCACAGTGTCCTCTTGCGCATCGGGGTGGTAGGCGTTTGCGGATCGGATGTGCATTACTACACGGCGGGGCGGATCGGCTCCCTGGTCGTCAAGTATCCGGAATGGACGGGTCACGAGTGTGCGGGAACCATCGTAGGAGTTGGGGAGCAAGTGAAACGGCTCAAGGTTGGCCAGCGCGTCGCAGTGGACCCGCTGATTCCCTGCGGGCATTGCGACCAATGCCTGTCAGGCCGGGAACACACTTGCCGGAATCAGGGCTTCCTGGCCTGCCCCGGGCAGGCGACGGGGGCGCTGGCTGAATACCTGGTGATGCCGGAGAGGTCCTGTTATGCGATTCCGGATGGCATGACCATGGTGCAAGCCGCGGTGGTCGAGCCGCTCTCCATTGGGCTCTACGCTCAACGCCTGGCGCAGATGCAGCCGGGAGCGAAGATCGCCATCCTGGGCTCCGGCCCCATTGGACTGTGTGTCCTGCTCTCGAGCCTTGCGGCCTGTGATTGCACGGTCTACGCCACCGACCTGCTCGACGAGCGCCTCGCGCTGGCCCGGCGCTGCGGGGCAAGGTGGACCGGGAACCCGAAACACACCGACGTGGTCCGGGCGATCCGCGAGCTCGAGCCGCTGGGAGTGGATTTCGTTTTCGAGTGCGCGGGCCAGCAGGAAACCCTCGACCAGTCGATTGAGCTGCTCAAGCCCGGCGGAACGGTGCTGATGATCGGCATTCCTGAGGTTGACCGGGTCAGCTTCAGCATTCACACCCTAAGGCGCCAAGAAATACGATTGCAGAGCGTCCGCAGGCAGAACCAGTGCATGGCCCCTGCTATCGAACTGGTTTCAAACGGCGCCATCAACCTTGCTCGACTTGTGACACACCATTTCTCCCTTGCCGAAACCAGGAAGGCTTTCGACCTGGTCGCCGACTACCGCGACGGTGTGGTCAAAGCTGTCGTCCATGTAGCCGCATGATTGCCGGTTGATCCCGAATTCGCAAATTGAGGGGCCCTGTTCCGTTCCAGCACGTTAGATTGAAGTCGCTTCCACCAAACCTGCGCAGCAACAGGAGAGTGCGCCTGACAATTGCTTCACTCTAGGCTCCGAGCCCCTCCCAACTAACCCCTCACCCGGCCCGCTCCGGCTGGTGAAAGCGCCGGCAGCGGGCCACCCTCTCCCCTCGGGAGAGGGCGGTTTTCCTAACTTCCACGCGCCCGAGAGATGACAGCCCTCTCCCCGGGGAGAGGGTGTCCGTCAGCTGACGGACGGGTGAGGGGTTTCTCCATTCCATGAAGTTAGGAACGTCGTTCAACTTACGAATTCGGGTTGAAGAAGCGGTATGGCGAACTGCTTTGCTGTCAATCAGTCCCGCCTCGGCGGGATCAATCGAAAATCGGCAATTACTTCACGGCCATCTCTTGAACTGCTTGCTGAGCGCCAGCCCTTGCATTTGGTATGAGGAGCCTATTTGAACACCGTATATTTTATCGGGCCGCGCGAGCATGGGACCATAGACTAGCCTCCCCACTATTTGCCCATGCTCGATCAGAATGGGCACCTCATGCGCCCTTACTTCCAGTACGGCCAACGTTCCGAGGACGTCGCTCAGTCCGTATCCGAATCCCGGATCGAAGAAGCCTGCGTAGTGGACACGGAACTCTCCGATGGACGGATCGTAGGGGACCATTTCTGCTGCGTAGTCAGGCGGCACACGAATCTTTTCTTTGGACGCCAACAAATAAAAATCACCCGGGTCCAGGATTATGCCTCGTCGTGGCACTGAGTAAACGGTGTCCCAGTACTCTCTTGGGTCGTAAAAGTCCCTTTCGCCAAGGTCGATCACGGGTGCATGCTTCTTGGCTCGGTAAGCGACAAGGTCCGTTTCCCCCTCCGCGCTAAGTCTCACGGAAATGCGCAGCCCCTTGTCAATCTTGGCCCGTATGGGACCTTCCGCGTCCTCGTACACGAGATTTTCCCTTTCGTCCAACGCAGCCAATGGGCCGTCGTGGGAAGGCGGGTTACCCCGGATGAAGCGCAGTTGATTCAGTTTCATTCCAGTACGCACCTTGATGGTAAATGTGCGTGACACGATTTCAGCAAAAAGCCTTCCACGATAACCGGGGCGAACACGTTCGAACTCGGTTCCGTAGTCGGTTATCAGCCTGGTGAAAATGTCGAGCCTTCCGGTCGTACTTTTGGGATTGGCCCTTGCCTCAACGTTTTTCGGCAGGCTCAACTCCTCCCTCAGCGGCGCTATATAAACACAGCCTGGCTCGAACACGACCCCCTCAGTCAAATCAACCTTGGTGATAAGCAGATCAGAGACCTTATCTTGGACAGTGCAGTCTTGGCCAGGCAGGAAGCTCGCGCGGACGCGATATGCAACATCACCCAGCCGCAGGTCAATGCTGGCGGGTTGAATCTGCTCTTCCGTGATCTTTTCGATGGCCTCAACCCGCCCGCAGGCGATTAACTCCCGAATTGTCTGAGCTGGCAGGATTCCAGTCGTCCGTGGCGAGACTTGCTCCGTCATCAAGTGCGGGAAGAGGCTGTCACCTGTTACGGCCATCTGGTGGCTCCCTTGAGGGTTGTTGAGGCTGTTCGACAGCCATTCGAGTCTATCACTTTACACGAGCGACTAGCGAGTAGCGCGGACCTCCGCTTTTGACGTTGTCATTCCGAGCGAAGCGAGGAATCCCGCATTGTCTTGAAAATACTCAGAGCGAGATCCTTCTCCCGCAGGGCGGGATCAGGATGACAGCGAAGGACTCAGAATGACGGCTTGGAAACGCGCTACCTCTCCCCGACGATTCGATTCGACATATGAATGTAAGGGAAGCACTCAGGGATGTGGGTGTCGTAGACGGCGTGGCGGCTCCAGACCCAGGCGGGATGAGGGTTGAGTTCAACGCCGCCGGGTTTTAGCAGCTCGAAACGTCCAAAGAAGATCCTCCATACGTCTCCGTCTTTGGGAGGCAGAGAACGCCCGGCGGCCAGCCACTTCATTCCCTTCCAGGGGAAAGCCAGTTCAACGGTCCAACCTTTATCGGCCACGGAGTTGTCGTTGATTTTGCCGTCCACATGGACGGCTTTGAGGAGGCCCGGAAACTCCCAGTTCAGGAATGCCCAGCGGGTTCCTCGGGGATGAGTTCCCACCCAGAAAGACCGGTCCTGGCGATCGTAGTCACCCCCGAAGGTAAGGGCCTTATTCTTGAAGATGTCAAATTCGGGGACGTCGAATCCGTCACCTGACGGACCGCCTTTCTTGTAAGCATCCTGCCAGATGAAGAAGACCTGGTAAGTCGTGCCCAGCGCGTTGATCTCGAACTCCGAATAGGCATCACCGCCGTCGATGAACACCTCGGCATCATTTTCCTGGAAAATCAGCGAACCTCTCTTGGTCAGGTGGGCTTCGACGTAGGGCTCTTCAACCCACAAGCCAACGTAAAGATATTCGTCATCCCACAATGCGGCGGCTCGCGTGTCGTAGAAGCCGGGCTCTCCCGTAACCATGTCAACAAAACGCGGGGACTTTTCGGCCTTCTGCCAGGAGGGCTCGTCCAGCCGGCCGTCAATTGTTATCCGCCCTGCCGCTCTGCGGCAGACATAGTGCGCAATGTCTTTCGCGGAACAACCGTAACTTCCTGTGCCGGCCCTCATCTGGGCTTGCCCGCCGTTAGTAGCGCAAGTCCCGCTCTCCGGAGCCTTCGCTCCGCTCAGGGCAGGCTCTGCGGTGTTCAGCGACGCGAGAAGAATGAGCGCGCTAACCAGTTTCCATGCGGTTTTCATTGTGGGGTTCCTCCGGACGGCAATGGTGAGTCTTCCGCAGACTCGAAAGTAGCTTGACGTACGTTGCAAGGCGTGCCTGTTACGCTCCACGACGGGTCGGGATTGTATCGGAACAGGTTGCGCGCCACCCGCGTTCAGAACTCGGATGCAACGGGCATTGGTCTGTTTCCGATTTCGGCAACCTCGCCCTTCACTTGGTCCAGTTCCTCATTGTCGATTTCGGCAATATCCCCTTCCACCCGCTGCACCACCTCTTTGGCATAGGGAATAAAGTGATGCCCGGCGATCAGGATGGTACAGCCTATCCAGATCTTCGCGGGGTCTGTCAAACACCGGGTAACGAGTCGAAGCAAGTATTTCCAATATGGCCGGCGGTAGGAAGACCTCAGGCCTTGATGCCAGATCGAACGGAGCATTATTTTGGCTATGTCGACCCAACCCGGCTGCTGGGCAGGCCGCTGGCAATTCCTGGTCTGCCAGAACTGGAGAGAACGCCACGCACGTTCGAAGAATTTTGTGGGATCATAAATTGAGGTAAGTGTTTTTTGAAAACCCTTCAACAGAACGAGGGGCGGGAGAACGGTCTGGAAGTTCGGCGGCGTGGAGTCACTATTGTGCACGCTCAATTCGGTCAAGCGTCCCTCTTTCTTCATTCGGTCGTAAAGCGCGGTTCGCGGCACCGCGTGCAAAAAATTTATCATAGCCCAGGGGACCGCTGCGCGCTCAATGAAGAGAATCTGCTGCTCGAAGATGTCTTCGGTGTCGGAGTCGAATCCGAGGATGAATCCACCCGTAACCCACAGGCCGCCCCGTTGCAGAATCTTGATGGACTCAATTGGATCTTGTGACAGGTTCTGGAGCTTTTTCGCCTCCACCAGAGACTCCTTCGAAGCACTTTCAATCCCCACAAAGACATGCAAGAAGTTCGCCTTGACCATGGCCTCGATCAGTGCGGGATGGCGCGCGAGGTCCATAGACGCTTCGGTATAGAAAGCCAGCGGATAGCCATGAGCTTGCTGCCACTTTTCCAACTCTCGAGCCAGCTCGAGAGCAAGCCGGTGATTGCCTATGAAATTGTCATCAACAATAAAAACCTGCTTTTTCCATCCCAGTTTCAGGAGCGCGTCCAGTTCCGCCAGGATTTGCTGAGGGCGCTTGGTTCGAGGCTTTCGTCCGTAAAGCACGATGATGTCACAGAACTCACATTGAAATGGACAACCGCGGGAAAACTGAATTGCCATCGAGGCGTAGAAGCCAGTTTTCAGAAGGTCAAAGCGCGCCACCGGCGTCTTAGTAAGGTCGGGCTTGTCTTCGATCGTATAGAGCCTTCTGGCCGACCCTTCTTCAAGGTCTTTAGCGATCGCGTCAAACACCTCATCCGGCTCGCCCACCACCACATGGTCCGCCAACTTCAGCACTTCGTCCGGTTCGCTGCTCGGATAGGGTCCGCCCACGATCGTACGCCGGCCCAGGCTGCGGGCGCGGGCGAGGACCTCCTCGAGCCCTTTTCTCTGGACTCGCATGCCGCTTACCATGACGAGGTCCGCCCAGAGGATGTCGGCATCATTTAAGTCTTCCACACCCTGGTCAATCAGGCGAATGTCCCATCCCTTAGGACATAACGCAGCTATCGTGATGAGCCCCAAGGGCGGGATGACGACCTTTTCACGGAGGAGCCGCATCATGCCCGTGAATGTCCAAAAGGAATCGGGGATTTTGGGCCAGACCATCAGGGTCTTGATTCGTTTGCCAAGAGCAGGAAAAGCGGGAACAGCCTCGGGCTGTAATGAACATTCTTGTTTCATGCATCACCTATCCAATGCATCGCTATTCCCAGGATGAGTTAACAATGCAGGTACACTTCCCGCGGGCGATGATACCACATCCCGATCTTTTGACGAGTGAAGTTTCGATCTCAGCGGTTGGTGTGCAGACCCTCTGAAGTCTGCGCGCCGAGGGGCGCATCACAGAATCATGTTGATGTTGGCGGTAAGAGCAGCTCGAATGGCGAATCACTGGCGCCTCCGGAATCATATATCGATCCGTTTCACATTTCTCCGACTGAGGTACCAGCATGGACTGTAGCCGAAGTGAGGAAACAGGGAGTGGACGCATACCTGGTTTTCCGGCGCGAGGAACATAAACTCGGTTTTGTGGCTCTTCAGGCCCACCGCATAATAGCGCTGGATTTTCACCACTCCGAATTGGCTACGGCTCTTCGGGATCCTGTAGCGAACTGAGAGATAGTCACCGAGGTACAGAATGAACAACGACAGCCCTATGATTAAGAGTATGCGTTTCATTTGTTCACACCCCTGAGCTTTCGGATGCTCGCCGGAGCTGGGAAAACCGCGACCCTTACCCAGTTCAGGGTGAAAAGGAGCAAACCCGTTTTTTCGTAATGGGTGGACGACCCACTCGCTACAGGCTATTTTACCTCCAATGACAGGCATGTGCCGGGCAGCGGTGGCCGGCATCTCGACGAGGCGCCCCCCGTGTCAGGTGGGCAAGCGCGCGGGAACTGAGCCTGTGGCAATTATAAAGTGCAGGCTCATTTTTGCCTTTTCAGGGTAGACGCGCCCGCGCGGCGCTTCGCCCTGGCGACTTAAGTCATCTTCTCCCCGACCGATCTAATCTATCATTCTGACGGGGAATTGCCAGCGTGGCGGGGCGGCGAGTGCGGGGCTTCAATTTCTAATTGGCATGAAATCAAACAAAGGCAGGGTTTGAAGAATGAGCGTTAGGGAACTGGTTCGGCGGATATTCCTGGTTGACCTCATCAAGGGCCTGAGGCTGACGTTTTCCTATCAGCGCCCCAGCGCCACCTACACCGAACAGTATCCGCTGGAGCGCCCCGTGGTCGCGGAACGCTACCGGGGCGCCCCGCGCCTGAACAACCACCCGGAAACCGGCGAGACACTCTGCATCGCCTGCAACCTCTGCTCGCTGGCCTGCCCGGAGAACCTGATTGTGGTGGGATGGGCGCGGACCGAGGACCGCAAGAAGCGATTGACGACCTTCACCTATGACCTTTCGCGCTGCATGTTCTGCGGCTTATGCGAGGACGCTTGCCCCGTGGACGCGCTGGAACTGACCCAGGACTTTGAGATAGCCCACTATTCGCGGGAAGGAATGATCTGGGACCGACAGGCCCTGGAAGAGGGCCCCCGCCCCACGCGATATGCGCGCTAGTGTCCTGCCTGGGAAGTACGTTTGAAAAGCGGCAGCACGCAAAACGCGAAGCCCCAAAGAACGCAAACCCTTTGCGAGCGGTCCGACGCTCCGGGACCGGATTGACCTGCCCAAAGCACTTCAGGTACACGACACTGATTTATGGGGGTCCGATGGCTGACCCATGGGGAGCGCCTTCGATAGGCACTCTCGCGCCGCCCGGAGGAAGCGTCGCCCAGTCCCCTCTGCGGAAACGCCGCCGAGCTTTCAACATGGGGCGACACTACCCCCCTTGCTCCTCTTGGTGAAGCCCACTCGCCACGGACACGGATCGACCCGGCGCAAGTTCATTCACGGAGTGCGGAGTTCAACTTTCCGAGTGCCTGTGCGAGGAGCCGCGAGCCAGAACGGCGACTCGCGGCTGAATCGCTATTTCTTCTTGGGAGGCACCACGGCATCCTTAAATGCCTTGGCCAAGCGAAACTTGACGACCGTCTTTGCCGGAATGTTGATCGGCTCACCGGTCTGAGGATTACGGCCCACGCGAGCCTTTCGGTGTGCCTTAACAGCCTTGCCGAGTCCAGGAACCACGAATTGTCCGCCGCCCTTGACTTCTTTCGTCGCCAGAGCAGCGAGGTGCTCCAGGACTGCCGCGGCAGCCTTCTTTTGAATCCCCACCTTTTCTGCCAGATGGGTTACCACTTGTGACTTAGTCAACACCTTCGCCATTTGCTGCTCCTCTCCTCTAGTGAAAGATTCCTAGGTTCCGTATCATGGTGGCTGGGGGACACTGTAAGCAATAAACTGGAGCCTGTCAAGCGATTTTCGGCCCTCTGTCGTCGGCCCTCGACCTCGAACCCAGCCTGAAAAATGCGCCTGCAGTCTGGCCCAAAAGCGAATTCGCCGCAACCCTCCCGGCAACCACGTTGAAATGTCGGGTGTCATCCGCTATATTGCAGGAGGGAGAATGATATGCCGATCTTCGAATACAAGTGCCAGGACTGCGGAGCCCAGTTCGAAAAAATCATTACTTCCTCGTCCAGCAGCGTACTTTGTGGGAAGTGTGAAAGCCCCAATGTGGACAAGTTACTCTCTGTATTCGCGGTGGTGAAGGGCTCGCACTCCGCTGCTTCTTTCGAGGCTGGCCCGTGCCGTACATGTGGCGCGCGCGAGCGAGGCATGTGCGGAGAGTAGTTTTTTGCGATACGAGATTTGACGGCGTTGGATTACCCTCAAATTCAAAACCTGCGCCTTGGCACCTCGAGCTGGTCCAGTCAGGATTGGGTAGGGGTTTTCTATCCTCCGGGCACCACTTCTGCTGAATTCATCTCTGAATATGCGAAGCACTTTGACACCGTTGAGGTAGACTCGACGTTCTATCGAACTCCCCCCGCTGCGGTGGTAAGGAATTGGCGCGCGCGCACCCCGGCGGGTTTCGTCATTGCAGCCAAATTCCCCCAGGTAATCACGCATGAGAAAGTGCTTGTTGATTGCGCCCATGAGCTCTCAGAGTTCCTGAAGACGATGGACCTCCTTGGCGACAAGCTCGGGCCCCTGTTGCTCCAGTTCCCTTACTTCAATAAACAGGCTTTTCCCCAGGCCCAGGATTTCCTTGCCCGGCTGTCAAAGTTCCTGGATCAGCTTCCCCGCGGCCCTGCCTACTCGGTTGAGCTCCGGAACAAATACTGGATAAACGACCGCCTCCTCGATCTACTTAGACTGAGGAACATTTCCTTGGCGCTTATTGATCATCCCTGGATGGCGCCCGTCGATCGGTTGGTTGCAAAGCAGGATGTTGTGACCGCGGATTTTGCCTACCTCAGGTGGCTGGGCGACCGAAAAGGCATCGAGGATAAGACCAAGCACTGGGACAGGGTCATCATCGACCGGACGCACGAGATGGAGACCTGGATTCCCATCATCCGCAAGCTGCTCAAGCGAGGCATTCGCATCCTGGGGTTCTTCAACAATCATTATGCCGGGTTTGCGCCTGGCTCCATCAAGCTTTTCTACGAAGTATGGGAGCGGATGGGAGCTACGGAGGAGTAAGGTTTCAGAGGAGGCACACCCCTTGTCCCTTCGCCCCCGCCATGAAAGGTCTTTTGCCTAGCGGCGCTCTTCCAGCTTACATGTCCGCAGTGGTATTTTAATTGGCGTCGAAAGCGGCTGATGGTGGCGGATCAATCTTGCCTCGAATCGAAATAAGACGGCTGAGAAGCCTTTACGAATACCGGGAATGTGAGAGGCTCCAGATGGAAGTCTGGGGAAGCGTGGGGGTGGGCAGTGAGGTCCTTAGCGTCACGCAGAAGTACGGAGGCGTAGTGTTGGGCGCCATCGCGAAAGGAAAGCTCCTGGGGTTCCTTTATGCGTTCCTGGGGCGCTATCACGGACGGGTGGTTCACTGGTCGCACATGATGGCGGTGGAAGAACGCCATCGGGACAAGGGCCTGGGATTCAGGATGAAGCTCGCGCACAGGAAATTAGCCCTGCAAGAGGGGATCAAGTCCATCTGCTGGACGTATGACCCCTTGCAAAGCCGCAATGCAGCCTTGAACATCGCGCGGCTGGGTGTCCGAGTGGAGGAATATCTTCCAGACTGCTACGGCCGTTTCCCCAGCGTGATCGAGAAGGGCCTGCCGAGCGACCGCTTCGTTGTGAATTGGCAAGTCAGCAGCGCTCGTGTGGCACGTTGCCTGCAGGGACCTCCGTTGCGGCCCATCAACCTCAACCTGGACAGAATCAATGAAACTCGCCGCAATGAAGAGGGATTCATAGTGAATCGGGGCATCAGTTTTTCTTTCGCAGAGCCCCGGCTTCTCCTGGAGATTCCGACCAATACCGATGAAATGCGGGTTCGGGCTTTGAAGCTGGCACGGCAGTGGCGGCTGGAAACGCGGCGCATGTTCCAGCACGCTTTTGAATCCGGTTGCCGAGTTCTGGACTTTGTCACTACCGGGACGGGCGGCGACAGACGAGCTTTCTATGTTCTGAGCCGCGCCCGCACCGGGCGTTCAACGTGATGCCGGTCGATGCGCCACGGTAAAACCCTCCCCTTTCGATGCTACAATGGTTAACGAAAACGAGTTGAAGACCATGCCAAAAAACACTACGTTAGCCCCTGAGGGAAAAGTTCAGGTAGGGTATGAGCTTTACGTCATGCGGCACGGCCTCGCCGTCACGCGTGGCAGCGTGAGATTTTCGGACGATGCGCAACGTCCGCTTGTGCCGGAAGGCAAAGAAAAGATGCGGGAGATCGCCGGGGGTCTGAAACGGATGGGGTTCGAAGTGGACTGGATTGTTACCAGCCCGCTGGTGCGGGCGGTTGAAACGGGGGGAATTATTGCCGAATCGCTAGCATCAAGTGTGCCCGTGGACGTCTGCGATGCGATGCGGCCCGGCGGATCACCCGAGGCTCTGCTCGCTTTTCTGGCCAAACGCCCCAACTGCCGAAGGGTACTTGTGGTCGGCCATGAACCCGACCTCAGCGAGTTGGCCGCCCGGCTTATCGGCGCCGGTGGCCATGCCAACCTGGCGTTTAAGAAGGGCGGGTGCTGTATGATTAGCTTCGATGAGTTTCCGCCGAAGAGCCCCGGCCAACTCGTGTGGTGGTTGACACCTCGCCTGCTTCGCAAGCTCAGGTAGTTGCAGCGGCTTTAGGCCTCTCCTGAACGTCCAGCAATCTGACCCGCCCTCGCCGCACTCGAAGTCGCGACAGTGGCAAATCTGTCCTAGTCAACTGCCGGAGCGCGGTTTCAAGGCCGCGCCTCGGTATCGACCCGGCCAGGAGCCGTCAACCGGCAGGACTTGCAGGGTAATACGTTGTAAGTTGGACGCACTCGGTTTAGACTGTTGCAGCAGAAGCCAAGTCACTTGGCTTTATTTCAGCACAAGGGGGCGGCTTTAACTGGAGGTCGGGAGGTTAGAACCCCTCGACCTGCGGCCCGTTCGAGCCCTTTTCCATGGAAGAGCGGAAAGAGAATATCCTTCATAATCCCGCTCACCCAGTCAATGAACTGGCAAAGAGTCCCGGAACCGCGCCGCCGACAAACGAATGGAGCAAAGTCCGGAAGCTAGCCCTTCGACACCTCAATCGGTTTGTATCCCTGGAGGCAAAGGTTCTGAAGGGGGATGACCCAGACGCCATCCACGACATGCGTGTTGCAAGCCGGCGCTTGCAGCAAGTGCTTGACCTGATTTTTCCCAAGCCCCTTCCCCGGGAGGCCCGCCGCTTGAGGCGCAAAATCAGACGATGTCGCCGGGCGCTGGGGGACCTCCGGAACTGTGACGTCCTGCTCCAGCAGGTGCAGGGGCGCCTGGCAAGAAAGCGCTGCTCGGACCGGGAAGCCTGGACGGCTGTGAAGCAGCATCTTCAGGAGCGCCGGTCCGAAAGCTTCTCGAGGGCCATTCGTAAGCTGAGCAAGGTGAACTTGGCCGTCTTTTACACGCGCACCAAGGGGATTCTGGATCGGCTCAAGCCCTCGCCCGACCAGGACCATGGTTCGCATTCCTTGGTCCAACCTGACCGGCCCGCTCTTGGACCCTTCCCGGCGCGCCTTACGCAAGCGCTGGTAGGCGCCTGGAGAGAATTTGAAAAGCAGGTTGCATCTTCGCACCGCGAAACGACCGCGCCCTCCATCCACGCCGCGCGCATCTGCGCCAAGCGGCTCCGTTACCTTCTCGAAGTTGCGAATCAGTTCGGGATCCCGGGCAGCTCGGGTGCGCTCACCTGGCTAAAAAAAATCCAACAGCATCTCGGTGATTGGCACGATATGGAAGTGCTGGAGGAAATGATCATAGAAATGATGGCCAAGCCGGAGTTCTTGCGCGATCAACTGCCGCTCGCCATGGCAACCGGGAAACTGATTTTGCGGAATCGCACCAGGAAGCGGGGATTCAGGGAAAAATACTTCCAGATGACGCTGGACTCACCCAGCTATGAGGGGATCAAGAATTGGGCGGAGGGTCTCCTGGCGGCGCCTGCCTCTACCATCGGCAGTGCTTGAGGGCTACTGGCCTAGCTTTCTGCTCCCGGGCGATCGGCTTTTCCCGCGCTGGCAACCTCAGTACTGCCCGAATCCTCCGCGCCCACCTCTGGCACAGGCGCTGCAAACAGCGGCTCCCGAGGTTCACCCTTGAGAGCACGGGAAATGCCTACGCGAAGCCGCTCAAAAACCGTGCGGATATCCGGCGAAGCATCAATTACCGTGAAGTCGTATTCTTGCGCCATCTTATCGAACTGCGCGAGCAGGGCCGTCTGGTACTTGCGGAAACTTTCGTACATATCCTCGCTGGGGTAGAGATCCATGCCGGATTCCCAATAGTCAAACCCGCTCGAGAAGACCACGCGGGGAATCAGGTCGTCTACGCCGATTCGCAAATAGAAAGTGGCATCGGGCTTCAGCGCGAAGCTGTGCACATTATGGAGCCAGGCTGGATCGAGGCCCCGCACAATAGCTCGAGCCATCAGAGAATAGATGTAACGATCGGTAAGAACGACAAAACCGGCACGTAGCGCAGGGACGATCTCGTTTTCGAGTCGATCCGCAAAATCCGTGGCGTAAAAGAGGCTCAAGGTAATGCGCCCCAGGGTATGTCCCTCTTTGGCTTGCTGAATTCCCCTCGCCGCCAGTTGGGAACGCTTGAGGGCGGTATCCAGCACGGCGTGTCCCTGCTGCTCGAGCCAGGGTCTGAGCAGCTTGATCTGAGTGGAACGGCCAACGCCGTCCGTGCCCTCAATTACAATCAGTCTCCCGGTGAGTTCCGCCAGATTCATTTTGGGCAGAATCACCGAATAAGTTTCTCTCATGGGGCCACCCTCAATCGTTTGGCCTGGGTCAGCTTGGCCTTAACAATTTGGCGCATCTGGACCTGCTGGTCTTCAATGGGAAGCGTGGCATCCACCGTCATGAGGTCGAATTCCGGGATCATGCTCTCGTACTCTTCGAGGATCTTCCCTTGAAAGAGATGAAAGCTCTCCTCTGGGTCTTCGTTCAACCCAAGGTCCATGCCGGCTTCATAGAACTTCACTCCGCTGCGCCCTTCCAGGATGCGTTTCATGGCAACATCAAGGGGAACGCGGAAATAGAAGGCCGCGGTGGGCTTGACCGCAAAGCTGTAAAGCTCCCGCACCCACTTGCGCTCCATGCCCCGCACCACATCGCGGGCAAAGGCGGTGTAGATGTAGCGATCGCAAAGCACCACCGCTCCCGCTTTCAGCAGGGGGATGATGTTGTGCTCCATCCGATCCGCGAAGTCAGTGGCGTGGATCAAAGAGAAGGTAGCGGGAGTAAGCATCTGCTTCTTCTTCCCGCGCCTCGTCGTGTCCCGGACCAGCGGCGAGGAATTCCATTCGCTGAAGACAACCCCGTAGCCTTCAGACTGAAGCCACTGGTGCAGGAGCATTAATTGGGTGGACTTGCCCGAGCCGTCGATTCCCTCGACCACAAAGAGCTTTCCGGGGAAACGATGCTCGCCGTATCGTTTCATTCAGCAATACCCCGTGCTATGCGTTGCGATGAGCTACATGCAAAGTCTATCACAGCCCCCGCCTCAGCGAAAAGGGTGGCAATCCGAAAGGGCTATTCGAACCGCCGAGATAATGGAGGCTAGTGAATGGCCTTGCGCAGGGAGTCGACAATGGACTGACTATCCGCAGGGCGGAGTGACCCGGCAATGAAGTTGTAGGTTTTTCCGGAGGTCAGGATGATGTGAAAAGTGCCCGTGTTGAGGTTGAGGCCTGGAATGATATTTGCGTCAACCTCTTTAATATCCGAGAGAGGCGTTGAAAACACCTCCTTGCCCGACTCCTCGTAAGTGAGCTTCCGGGCCGTTACCATCAGCGTGCCTTTGGTCTTGTTGTGGCTCTGGAGAAGGCTGGCGACGTCCCCGAGGTTGTAGACGTCGAAGCGCTGGCCCGCCGAGCTGGCCGGTTCAGAAACCGCGGCAGCCTCGGTGGTCCCGCCTGCCACCTCGAAGGGTGCTTCGGCCTCTTTGTCGTCGGGATTCACCACAAACAAGCTGGTCTTACCTGTGGGCGCATCCGCGGTGATTTGAATGCGCACTGTAAGCTCAGTGGTGGCCGTCGCGGTGGTCTCCAGGACCCGTATTCCTGGGTTCAAGAAGCTGACCTTGGCCCCTTGAGCAAAGTTCTTCCCCGTGATCTTCAGACTCGCTTGAGTTCTGGGAGCAGCGCGGGGGGGAGCGACGCTTGTGACCTCCGGCGTGCTGGATTCGGAAGGATGAACTTCCTCCGCAGGCGTTGATGGCGCCGCAGGGGCTGCCGGCGCAGGGACAGCGGCCGGCGCAATCGTAAATTCAGCCTCAGCCGCGATACTGGCCGGATTGCTGACATAGAGGCTGATTGCACCGGGTCGGGCTTTCTTGCTGATCGCCAGCTTGACCTCGAGCTCTGTCCCACTAACGCGTCGAGTAGAGACAACGTGAATTGACGGATTGGTAAAAGAAACGTAGGCACCGGGAGAGAAATTCTGCCCTTCGACGGCGATGGTAACCTCATCCCCGGGAGCCGCCTGGCTTGGGTTGAGCTGCTGGACCTGAGGCGTAGCGTCCGCTGGAATCTCCTGCGGCGGCAAAGCAACTACCGCAAGGCCACCCCCAGCCCACAGTAACGCTATGGCGGCGGCAAGGATTATGTCTCTCCGGAAAGTCCTTCTGGTCTGGAGATCGCTTCCTCTCATCGGGTTCCCTCGGAATGTTTTGGGATTATTTCAGGCGCGCGAGTTTCCCCGGCTTTTCCAGTCTTTCGGCCTTTATGATCCCGGATCCTTCCTTTATGGTCAGGATCTGATTGGCTTCGATTTTGGTGAATTTCTCGGTCTTCTGCGTCGTGGGCCACTTGATTTCGATCGAATCGATTTCTTTCGCATCCCCGAGGCCGAAGTGAAGGCGCAATTCGCTCTGGGACATTACGCTGGTTCCGCAGTGGACCTCGTCTATCTGGGCGTGTTTTCCCGTCACGACGCGCGCGCGAGCGCCGACTGCAGTGCGGTTACAATGTGTCCCAATTAACTTGAGCTTGATCCAGTTGTTCTTGTTTCCTCCATCATTCCGCAGGAGGGAGAACCTGTCATTCATATTGAGCACCAGGACGTCGAGGTCTCCGTCGTTGTCGTAGTCCCCAAATGCGCAGCCGCGGCTGGAGAAGTGTTCCGCTACCCCCGGTCCCATCTGAGCTGAGACGTCCTTAAACTTGCCATTCCCAAGGTTTCTGTAAACGATGCGTGGACCCTTGAACGCAGCATCGAGATGATAGTTTTCGATTTCAGGATAAACATGGCCCGTGACGTGAAAAATATCCGTCCACCCATCGTTGTCGTAATCCATGAATCCCGCGCCCCAGCAGACGTACTGCGTGTTCACCCCCAGGCCTGCGACGAAGGTGACGTCGGTAAAAGTCCCGTCCCCATTGTTATGGAAAAGATCGGGCGTATCGTCGGTGAAATTAGTTTTGAAGATATCCAGCCACCCATCGCAGTCGTAGTCTCCGACGCCTACGCCCATTCCGGCCTGTTCCTGTCCGTCCTCGTTATAGGCGCAACCCGCCATAACGGAGACATCCGTGAACGTCCCATCCTTGTTATTGTGAAACAGGATGCTGGGCTCCGAATCCACCGCCACGTAGATATCCGGCCAGCCGTCGTTGTCAAAATCATACGACACGCCGGTGATGGAATAACGCGGCCCGGGTTTCAGGATGCCGGCCTTTTCCGAAACGTCCGTGAAGGTCCCATCACCGTTATTGTGGTAAAGGATGTTCATCCCGCCGGGAAGGCCGCGCGGCCCACACATGGTGGGGATACCTTTCCACTGGCAATAGCCGGTCGCGCCAGGTACCGGCACTTTCGTGATATCCAGCTCGATGTAATTGCAGACGAAGAGATCCAGCAATCCGTTGCGGTCATAGTCGAGCCAAGTGCAACCGGAGCCCCAGCGGACACGGTCTTCCCAAAGTCCCGCTTTCTTCGTCACATCCGTAAAAGTCCCGTCGCCGTTGTTGTGCCAGAGGATGTTGTGGCCCCAGAAGCAGCAGAACAGGTCGTCCCATCCGTCATTGTCATAGTCGCCGACGCAAACGCCCGTCCCCCAGCCGGTACGGCCCAGGCCGGCCTTCTCCGTCACATCGGTGAATGTTCCGTCGCGATTGTTCTTGAGCAGGTGTTGAATCGGAGCTTTCCCGGGTTCGTAGGTTTCCTCGAAGCGCACTCCGTTCGTCAGGTAGATATCCAACCAGCCATCCTGGTCGTAATCGAAAAAGGCCAGACCGCTGCCTTTGGCCTCGACAATGTACTTCTTGCTCGTCACTCCACCCCAAACGTTGGGAACGGTCAGCCCTGCCTCTTCGGCAACATCCACGAAGATGACGGGTGAAGATTCCTCCGGGTTGGGAACAGTGGCCGCGTGCAGGGCGGGCGCGCGGGTCCACCGCCAGAGAGGAGTTGTAAGAGCGTCAAGGAGCTTTGACCCCAGCAGGACAGCGGAGGAACCCAGGATTTGGCGACGAGAAAACTTCATCTTTGCTGTTGTTGCTTCGCGTTCCGTTCGGCCGCCACAGGGTGCAAAGCCGAACCTGCGCAGCATAAAATTCCAGCCCACAAAAATCAGTCAGCCATTATACTACAGGGGCAGGGCCTCCTGCCTTCCGGACTGGACAGCCCGGGGAATGGTGATGACAGGAGTGCGAGGTGCAAGTCCCCTGAACCGGGATCATTACTCATGTCAAATCGCTTACGGAGGTGTGCGGTGCGCCATACATGCCTGGTGGTTTGGATGGGCGGGTGGTTTGTGGCTCTTACGTCCGCCGCCCTGGCACTCCCGGCAAAGACAGAGACCATTGCCTTGCGGAGTGGTGACGAGACCGTCTCCGCCTATCTCGCGGTCCCCGATTCCGGCGGGCCCCACCCAGCCCTGGTGGTGATTCATGAATGGTGGGGCCTGAACGACTGGGTCAAGGAACAGGCACAGAAATTCGCAGAACGAGGATATATGACGCTTGCCGTAGACCTCTACCGGGGCAAGGTGGCCTACGATCCCAACCTCGCTCACGAACTCTCGCGCGGCCTCCCCCAGGACCAGGCCATTCGCGACTTGAAAGCCGCCTTCAACTACCTGGCCTCCCGGCCCGATGTCCGGAAAGATAAGATCGGCTCGGTGGGCTGGTGCATGGGGGGCGGATTCTCTCTCCTGCTGGCCGTCAATGAATCCAAGCTCGCCGCCTGCGTCGTAAATTATGGCTCCCTGCCTACGGACAAAGACGAGATTCAACGAATCCAGGCGCCCGTGCTGGGGAATTTTGGAGCTGAGGACCGGGGCATCCCTCCCAGCGCCGTCGCGGCATTTGAAGATGCGATGAAAGCCGCGCATAAGTCAATCGACGTGAAGATCTATGATGGCGCAGGCCACGCCTTCGAGAACCCCAACAACAAGCTGGGATATCGTGAAGCCGCCGCCAACGATGCCTGGGCCCGCACGCTCGACTTCTTAAACCGCATGCTTAAATAGCGGCGAGTTTCCGAAACAGCGGGAAGAGTTGCCGTGGAGCGACTTCTACGAGTAACCGTACTGGAGAATCTCCGCGAGCGGGATGGAGAATCCGGGCAGCAACTCAGGTTCCTCAAACGTATGGCCCGCATCTGCGCTCCCGACTTCCGGTTCGAGCTTGCCGGGAACGTAACGGTAGGCGAGGCGTGTGTTCGGGTAGAGGAGCCAAACGGCCCTGGTTCCGGCGGCGAGGTATTGCGTCACCTTCAGGATCAAGTCGTCGGCGCGGTCGTTTTCGGAGACGATTTCGATCACGAGATCGGGAGAAAGCGGCACAGGGATTTCATGGCGATCAATGCCCCGCAGGCGCTCAGCACTAATAAAGGCCACGTCCGGACGGCGGACTACATCGTGGGCGAGCTTCATATCGGTCTCACTGGTCACCCCGCCTAGCTTCTGGCTCTTGACGAATGCCCTCAGCCGGGCATTGAGCTCGTCACGGATTTCATTGTGGAAGTAGCTCGGTGAAGGTGTCACGATCAATTCCCCCCCACTTAACTCGTACCGCACGCCCTCGGGTTCCTGGAGCGCGGCATATTCTTCGACGGTAAGCAAGGTCTTAGTAGCCATTTCCAGCCTCTACTGCTTTCACAATATCACAGGCGCGAGGATTTTTCAGCCCTGCAAGCAGGCGTAGCGCCAGCCACGCGCCTCGAAGGCCATCCCGAAAGCGTCGCCGTCGTTCGGCACGGAGGCTTCAGGGTAGTGCTCCAATTTCCTTAGACCGTCTTTGCCGGCGCGGCGGGGATGTTGGGAAGCGGCTTGCCTCCACCCGGCCCGTGCAGCTTCTGGCAGGGCTTTTTCCGGCGAGCCAAGTGGAGATAATCCAGCACTAACCGGCGCTTGAGATGCTGAATCGCCTTGGCAGGATCGACGCCTTTGGGACAGGCACGCGAGCACTCGCCGGCGTAGTGGCAGCGGAAAGCCCCAAACGAGGCGCCCGTCACCCGGTTGCGGTCGCGCCGCCCGGCGTCGCGCGTGTCCTGGTTATAGCGCTGCGCCGCCGCCAAAGGCATGGGCCCCAAGTACCGCGCGTCGGTGGCCAAGGTAGGGCAGGCGGCCATGCAACAGCCGCACTTGATGCAATAGGTGAACTGGAGATAGGCTTCGAGTTCCTTTGGAGACTGGTAGAACTCCCCTGCCGGGTCATTAATCTCGTCCTCATCCGCGCGCACGATGTAAGGCTTGAGCGAACGATGTTTCTCAAACATGGTCAGGAGATCGGGGACCAAGTCACGGATGATGTCGAAATTAGGCAGCGGCCCCACGGTGAGATCCGTAGTCGCGATGTGCAGAATCTGGGTGTTGCAGGCGAGCGTCGGCTGCCCGTTCAGCATCATGCCACACGAGCCGCAGACGCCCATGCGGCAGGAATAGCGCCATGCCAGCGAAGCATCCACGTTGTCCTTGATGTAGTGCAGGCCGTCGAGCACCGTCATGCCTTCGCGCACCGGTATCGTATAAGTCTTCACGTACGGCGCGCGGTCGCTTTCAGGATTGTAGCGCGAGATGTGAAAACTGATCTGTCGTACGGTTTTGCTGCTCTCCCGCATGGCTACTCCCTTCCTCCTGCTATGGCGATGGCATGCACTGCGACGGCCGCCCACGTGCCCAGGCCAAACAGCCCCAGTCCTACAACCAGAAAGACGAAGGTGATGGCCTTTTCGACGACAGGCTTGAGCGTCAGCTCGAACAGAATGGTGCGCAGGCCATAGAGGCCGTGGTAGAGCGCGATGCCGAGGAGAAGGATGTAAGTAACGGTGAAGAACAGCTTGCCATCCCGAAACAGGCTGTTGCTCTTGGAAACGGCTTCGCCCCCGTAAGGGACAAACAGGTGAGTGATCCCGCCCACGTGCATGATGAGCATGTGGAGGCCGAGCAGGAAGAGGATCACCACTCCCGCCGCCATGTGCCAGGTCCAGTATTTCGTTTCGCGCATTTCTCCTCCTCCTGCTTGACCCAGGGTCGCGTCAAGGTCCCCGCTTACCAAATAACCCCTCACCTGCCCTCGTTCCTCGGGCACCCTCTCCCCAAGGGAGAGGGTGGACCGCGATCGGCGCTTTCACCAGCCGGCGCGGGCCGGGTGAGGGGTGCTTTTCGAGCCAAGGCGACTTTGACGCGCCCCTGCTATTTGGCCAAACCCAAGAATTCATACCCCCCCGCCGCGAGCAAAATCGCTGCCAGGATCATCATGGAGATGAGCAGGGGCCGCTGAACGTTCAGCGAAGTCTTGTAGGGATAGACAGGCTCGATGGGCTTGCCGACCGCGAAGCCGAGTTCCACGAGCACCAAGCGGATGCCGTTGAAGGCGTGGTAGGCGAAAGCCGAGAAAACGAGAAACTCCCCGAACTTGAAGAGAGGCTGGTGCAAGATTCGCCCCTCGACCCACAAGTAGATGCCCTTGGCGCGCAGGCTCGTAACCACAACGTGCATCAAAAAGTAGCAAAGAATGCCCAGGCCGGTGAGGCGATGCAGTATGTAAGCGTAGCGCTCAATGCCCCAGCGCCCGCCCCCGAGCCAGCCCCACAGCCCGAGCCGATTGTCACGCCTTATGATCTCGGCCATGCCGGCCTCCTTCAACGATTGCCGATTGGCGACTGGAGAAGCTCTCAGCTATCAGCCGTCAGCTATCAGCCAAGAAGAGATCCAATTCTGAATTATGAATTACTAAACGTCGATGGCCACAGCCGCGTCACGGCTCCCCATTCCGACTTCATAATTCAGAATTCACCATTCACTATTTACCAACTTCTAACGTCGCGCCGCAAATCGGCCATCTTTGATCGCCGTGGCTGCTATATTCTCATCTGACGTTCTTGAGGAATTCCGCGATGTTGATATCCGCGTCGCCAAGCGCGCCTTTAAGCGTGTAGCGATCGATTTCATCATGAAAGGGGAACACAATCCTTCTTCCGTCCGGATGTTCCATCTTGACGTGACTGCCCTTGCGATGAATCTCAACAAAGCCGAGCCGCTGCAACGCGGCCAGCATTTCCCTGCCGGAGAGCAGAGGTAACCTCATAGGGAGAGTTCTACGACTTCTTTGGTCCCATCTTGGGTAAGTTCCTGGGGCTGGGGCTCCAGAAAAAGAGCAATAGCTTCTCGAATACTCTCCAGCGCTTCTTCTCGGGTTTTTCCCTGGGACCAACAGCTTTTCAGTGATGGACAGTTGGCTACAAAATAGCCATCCTCCCCCCGTTGCACTACCACCTTAACGATCATTGGACCTCCCGCCCTCAGATTCTATCATCGAGTGACCCTTCATGAGTGACCCCAGCCGCTACGCTAACGCGTTCCAACGGTACCCCGTGGCGGAACTTTTGCCATGGTGCCACCTTCTATCATCGATCGGAAGCCTGACGCCAGAAACGAGCGGCTCGGAATTCTCCAAGCGAGTTCCGAGTAGGCTCCATTTCATTGTTCGGTGATTCTTATTCTGTCGAGTTCTGGCTGAAGTAGTCCTATGAGGTCGAACATCTTCTCCGCCGCCCAGAGCTTCAATTCTTCTGATATCTTGCCCTCAGGCTTTTCAACATAAAGCCGTGACCAGCATTTCCTCTTCTGGCCCCATTCTCTCTGAAATACGGGCTTAAGCTGAAGCTTCGCTTCGATCCGGCCCGCGAACTTCGAGAGTTGGTCAATCAGGGAGCGATTCACATCACGATTTGCGGTTTCGAAATGCAGTTCCACACCGAAACTCGACCGTGGGCGTCCGTGGAAGGCCCATTCAAAATGGACTCCGCTCATTCCTGTTGGTATTTTGTAGAAGGACCTACCATCAGGCTGGGCATACTCGCCTGGCAATTTTTGCTTCAGGAGGTCGACAACATTTTTGAAGAAGTTTATGTACTCTATCTGTGTAACAGTCCTCGCGCTCTCGCCGGGAACTTGGGTTTTCCTGTTGATCAGGAGATTGTCAACCTCCGGCAACGGGATCAAGACGCTACTCTCGATGGCAATGCCGCTGTCGGTCAATCCGTAGGGCGAGAGCTTGATACAGGTAATATCCAAACCGCATTTGTTTAGCCACAAGACTGATGCCGTTACCTCCGGTCGAAACTCCCTTGCCACAAGAATAATGCGCGGCTTCTCATTCAGCTCCTCGAAGTCGTCGCTCTCAATGAATTGGAGAATCGTGTCTTTCGCTTCTTCCAGCGACAGGCTGCACCCCTTACCCTCCTGTGCTTTGTGATAAATCTCAACAATTTCCTGGAGGCTCAGAGTAGAACAATATGCGGCGTATTTTATGGCTTGAAGGTCAACGTTCTTTCCGCTGTCATCCCGCTTGAGTTCCACCACAACAAGATTGCCTTCTTTATCCAACGCCAGAAGGTCAACACGCTCTGCTGTTTTGTCGAATCGATCATACTCCTTCGTGATCACTAGCAACTCTTCGGCAAGGATTTCCGGGAACTGCTCAACCCATTGCTCGATATTTTGCCGTTCGAGTAGGCCATGGTCACTAAATCGAGTTTCCTTGCACGGTTGTAAGACCTTCTTCTGCTTGTCATAAAGGAAAAGCATCGCGGCTCCTTTCTTGTCCCTCTGGCACTACCGCCTCCGTGAGCTCCATGGGAAACGCGCTCAATACCGGAGGTCACCGCGAGGCTTTACGGTTCTCCGAAAAGCGCGGAGCGTGCGCTACCTATCCGCTTGGCGTCGCTCCCAACCGACCCCTCACCCGTCCCGCTCGGGCTGGTGAAGGCGCCGGAGCGGGACACCCTCTCCCCACGGGAGAGGGCAGTACTCATCTTAGAGACTTGAAAAGCACATAGGGCACAGAATCGCATTCTGGCCTTACCCTTTAGACTTTATCCTTTACCCTTTAGACTTTATAATTCACAATTTACTAGTCACTATTCGTAAAACAGCATCGATCCAACGTGTCAGTACTTTCGCTCCACCGCCTTCCAGTTAGTGACGGTCACGGGCTTGTATTCCAGCCGCGGCTTGCCGTCGGTCGAGTAAACCATGGAGTGGGCTAAGAACTTCTCGTCGTCGCGTTGGGAGAAATCCCTCCGGGCATGAGCCCCGCGCGATTCCTCGCGCGCCAGACCCGCGAAGAGCAGCACCTCGGCCAACTCGAGCATATTTTCGGTCTCGAGCGCCTGAATGAGGTTGGAGTTGTAGATGCGGCTCTTGTCCTGAATGATGATCTTGCGGAAGCGCTGCTTGAGATCGGCAATCTTGGCCAGCCCCTCCTGCATGGACTCCCCGCTGCGATAGACGCCGGCGTGCTTGTCCATCAGGGTCCGCAGCTCGCGGCGGATGCGGGCGGGGTTCTCAGTTCCACTCTGCTTGAGCAGCCCGTCGAAAACACGTTTCTCTTCTTCCCGCGCCATGGCTTCCGGCATCGCGTTCAGCTTGGCGCCTTGGGCCAGGTACTTCGCGATCTCGCCGCCCGTGATGCCGCCCCACACCAGGCATTCGGCGGTGGAGTTGCACCCGAGGCGGTTGGCGCCGTGCATGGAGTGGCACGCCACCTCGCCGGCGGCCCAGATGTTTTCCACTTTTGTCTGGCCGTCGATGTCGGCCTCGATTCCGCCCATCGAGTAGTGAGCCACGGGCCGGATGGGAATGGGCTGCGTGATCGGGTCGATGCCCAGAAACTTCATGCACACTTCCCGAATCAAGGGCAGGCGCTTGTTGATTCGCTCGGCTCCCAGGTGAGTCAAATCGAGCTGGATGTAATCGAGCCCGTCGGCTCCCGGGAAGCCGCGTCCCTCGAGGATTTCGGTCATCTCCGAACGGGAAACGATATCGCGCGGCGCCAGCTCCATCATCTTGGGCGCATACTTCTCCATGAAGCGCTCGCCTTTATTGTTGCGCAGGTAGCCGCCTTCACCGCGGCAGCCCTCGGTCATCAGGATGCCCGAAGGCACGAGCCCCGTCGGGTGAAACTGGAGAAACTCCGGATCCTCTAAGGCCAGACCTGCGCGGTAGGCAATGGCCTGTCCATCGCCCGTAACGGTTTGAGAGTAGGTGGTGAATCCATAAAGGTTCCCCAACCCTCCGGAAGCAATCAGCAGAGCCTTGCCGCGCAGGACATGAAACTCGCCGCTCGGTAGATCGTAGAGCGTAAGCCCGGCGAAGCGTCCGCCATCGAGGAGCAGCGCAGTGACGAAACATTCGTCGTAGCGCTTGAAGTTGTTGTATTTGACGAGGGTGTCGTAGAGGGCCTGCATCTCGAAGAAGCCGGTCTTGTCCGCCGCCATGCACGCCCGAGGAAAAGAATGCCCTCCGAACGGCCTCTGCATGATTCGCCCGTCCTCGCGGCGTGACCAGGGGACGCCCCAGTGCTCGAGGAGGCGGACCTCATCCGGGGAGGTTCGCACAAATCGCTCCACTGTGTCCTGGTCCGCAAGGAAATCGGACCCTTTCACGGTGTCCCAGGCGTGCAACTCGAGGCTGTCACCTTCCTCGGGGCGCATCACCGCGGCCGTGCCTCCTTCCGCACACACGGAATGCGAGCGCATGACCTGCACTTTCGACACGATAGCAATGTCGGCGCTGCCCCGCGTTTTGATGCAGAGCTCGACCGCGGCGCGCAGCCCGGCGAGTCCGGTGCCCAGGATCAAGACATCATGACTTATTTGCTGCATGCTTCATGTGCTCCTTCGAGCTTCCAACCCACGCCCGGAAGCAGAACCGCACTCCAAAGATGGGCCCCGAGCAGGAACGTTTTCCGCACTTGCAAGCCCCGGCGGACTAGGCGGAGCTTGGAAGTTTCGCCATTGTGGCACCCACCTGCCTCGTTGTCGAGAGACACAAAGTCGGGCGCATTTCATGAACAAACCGTTCAGACGCGACCTCACCTCGGCGCTCTGCTTTCGGCCTTCGACTCTCGAGTGTTCAAGCGGGCCTCCGAATCTCCAAGCCGCCCCGGCTAGAAGCGCACGGCGCCTAGCCGTCACTCTTCTGTCGCAAACCTACCAGAAATGAGCTGGTGTTTTGATAACACTGGGCAAGAAATGACGCAATTTCCGGCCATTTCTTAGCTTTGATTGGCGCTTCTGGCAGTCAAAAACCAGTTCGTTTTGGGCTCCTGAAAACGATAACCCCTTTCTTTTCAGTAGATCCTTAGGTTCGTTCCGTCTATTTAGTATCTTTTCTGCCTTTTCTGCCACCGGCGGGCCGATTCCGAGGCCTCTGCCCGTGCCCTGCTCCGGCGTTATCCCCAAGTCCACGAAATCAGCATAATACATGTCTAGGCTCGTGTCAAGAGCAAGAAATAAGATTCTACGAGCCCCTCGCCACAGCGTTGTGTTGGGCGCTGACCTGCCTGATCAGAAGTCGCTCGCCTTCGTGATCCAATCGTTTGACCGCCTCCTGAGGTGTCAGCCAGTGGACTGACATCACTTCTTCCGAACTTTGAAACTGAGACTCGGCGATGGGTCTCATATTCCAGAAGCGAACTACCTTGGTGATTTCTCCCGCGTCATAACACACCCAACCAGCATGGCTCTCAACTTCCACATCGAAACCCGTCTCTTCCCGAACCTCTCTGATCGCGCATTGCAGCCATGATTCACCCGGCTGCACTTTACCCTTGGGCAGTGTCCAATCCCCATAGCGTCTTCTATGAATAACTATCAGCTCGCGTCCCCCGGCCGCCGGCCGCCAGATGAGGCCACCGGATGCCGCTACGATTCTTACTGGTTGGTCAGAGAATTTCATGTGGGCAGAAGTCCTCTTAGGTTTTCACCCGCAGCAGCAAGTACGACCCCGCCAGCCCAAAGAGAACGTCTGGGGACCAGGCGGCGACCACGGGAGGTAATTGGCTGAGGTCTCCCATGGCTTCGAACAGGCTGGAGATCGACCAATAGAGAATAGCGATGCCGATGCTGAGGGCGACGCCGGAGAGTGCGCCCTTGCTGCCGGTAGTGAAGGAGAAAGGAATACCAATCAGGGTCACGACGAAGGCAATGAGGGGATAGGAAAACTTCCGATAGAACTGGACGGAGAGGCGGACTACGTCAAAGCCGCTCTGGCTTAAATCGCTGATGTAACGCCCCAATTCGAGAGCACTCATCTGTTGGGAAGGTCTCACTTCCTTCTTAAAATAGGCGGGCCCCTCCGTCATCTCGGTGAAGGTGGCGACCGAAAAGGGCAGGTATTTTTCAACCCGGTCTCCCTGGAGGTCCCGCACCCACCCGTTTTCCAGCACCCACCCCCGGATGGGCGGTTCCCAGAATGCCCGGGCGGCGTAAATACGGCGGGTAAGATGAAAAGACTGAGGGTCGAATTCGAAGCAAGCGAGGTCGGCGAAAACGTTCTTGTCAGGGTCAAAGAACCTGTAGTTGTAGATACGATCCGATTGCCCAAAAATCCACTGTCTTTGAGGGCGATAGAAGGTTTGTGGGGGTTTCCCCTTGATCTGATTGCGCAACGCGTCCTGCCGCTGGTTGGTCCCCGGCAAGAAATCATCGGAAAGGAAAAACATACCGATGCTCAGAACAATGGCTGCCAGCAGCACGGGGACGGAAATCCTGTAAAGGCTCACACCCGCGGCTTTAATGGCGGTAATCTGGTTGGATTTGGTGAGCAGGCCGAAGTTGACGAGGGTGGCTACAAGGATGCTGAGCGGAAGCATCAAGTAGATCACTTGGGGGAGAAGGAAGCGGTAATAATCGAGGACCACGCCTGCCGAAGCGTGGTTGCGGACCATATCACCCAGAAGCTGGAAGAAGTCGAAAATAATGTAAATGCCCGTAAAGGTAGCCAGCAGGATGAAGAAGTAGAAAACCCAGCCCTGGATAATGTAGACGTCGAGAATCTGAAAGATCCGGCTCCCGGGTGCTCGGGGCTTCAAGGGCGGCTCGGAGAATCGTCCGTGCCGCTTGCGGACTTGCCGGGCCTGCCACCGGTGTTCCAAATCGTCCATCCAGTCCTGCAGGAACTGGAGCCGCGAGCGGAGGCTTTGAAGTTGCGCCAGCATCAAAACCCCGGCGGCAGCGAAGATGACGTTGGCAAGCCAGAGCCCGATGACCGGAGGGAGGCGGCCTTGCTTGGCGAAACTGAGGCCGAAGGCCATGATGATGTAGTAGAGGAAGACCAGCAGAATAGTCAGTATCAGCCCCACCGCCTTGCCGCCCTTGCGGGTAGAGAGGCCCACTGATATTCCCACCAGCGCCAGAACCAAGCTTGCGACAGGCAGAGCGAAGCGATAATGGAGTTCCACAAGCGCGGCTTGGCGTTGGCGGGGACTGCGCGTCTGCTTCATCAATTGGCGTACTGAAAGCAGGGGAGGGGACTGGCTTTCGCTCCCTACGGCAGACCCCTGTTCAAGCGGAACGGGGATGTCCGTATCCGTGAAGGACACCACCGAATACTGGGCGGAATTCTGCGGGTCGATTTCGTGCGTCATCCCCTGGGCAAGGTGAATCACCAGCCGGTCGTTGGCGGCTTCGTTGACAAGCACCCCGCTTTCCGCTAAGGTTACCTTGACTTGGTCACGCTGCGTGGTGTCCGCAATGAAGACGCCCCGCCACCTGGAACGAGAGCCGGTTACATCCTGCAAGTAAAGAAGCAAATTGGGGAATTGCTCGATAAACACGCGCGGTTGGATCTCATACGGCACTTGGCTGGCCTTTAGCCCTGCTTCCATGCGATTGAGTTTCCGGGCTGCCTGTGGCGAGAGGTACAGGCTCATCCACATGGTGAGTGCCCACCCCGCACAAGCGAAGAGCAGCACGGGCCGGACGAACCGGGAAAGCCCGATCCCCGAGGCTCGGGCCGCGATAACCTCGCCGTCCGCCGCCATGCGGCTGAGGCCAATGAGCGTTCCCACCAGTACGGCCATGGGAACCGTGAGCACGAGGATGCCTGGAACCGGCAGCAGGAACAGCGTCATCATATCGGGGAGCGGCAGATTGTGGCGCACCACCAGCTCGAGTAGATGTCCCAGGTGTCGAATGAAAATTACGAAGGTGAAGACCAGCAGTCCCAGCAGCGAGTGAGAAGAGATTTCTTTGAGAATATAGCGGGTAAGTATCCGCATAGGTCCTTGCCGGGGCGCAACCTTGGCATGAAATGGAATCCGGGATGCCGCCCTGCGTTCATGCTAACACACCGATTTCAGCGCCGCAAAGGAACTGTTCCTTAATTCCATGCCGCAAACCTATTTGATGCTGCTTTGGCACATGCACCAGCCCTTTTACAAGGATTTGGCGCAGGGCCGGTACACCATGCCTTGGGTGCGCCTGCACGCGTTGAAGGATTACTTCGGGATGGTGGCGATCCTCCGGGATTTCCCGACCCTCCACATGACCTTCAACCTGGTTCCTTCGCTGGTGGTGCAAATACAGGACTACGCGCAGGAGGCGGCAGTGGAGCAGGCATACGAAGTTGCCTTCAAGCCTGTTCAAAAGCTTACGGAGGATGACCGCCGGTTTCTCCTGGAAAGCGCTTTCCAGCTCAACCATGAAAACCTGCTCAACCGTTATCCGCGTTATCGCGAGTTGTGGGACAAGTCACGAACTACCGACCCCGCCACGGCTGGACGGCTCTTCTCGACGTACGACCTGCTCGACTTGCAAGTGCTTTCACAGCTCGCTTGGTTTGACGAAATCTACCTTGACGCTGACCCCCAAATCAGAAAGCTTGTAGCGCAAGAACGGGGTTATAACGAAGACGATAAGTCTTTGCTTCACCTGAAGGAAGTGGAGATACTCAAGCGAGTTCTTGACGACTACAGGGTCGCCAGTGAGCGCGGGCAGATTGAGATTTCAACCTCGCCTTTCTACCATCCGATCCTTCCCCTCCTTTGCGACACCAACATCGCGGTGGAATCTCACCCTGAAGTGCGTTTGCCGCGCCGCCACTTTCAGCACCCTGAGGATGCCCGCGACCAACTCCGCGCTGCGATCAGGCTCCACCAGGAAGTTTTCGGCAGCAAGCCGCGCGGGCTCTGGCCCAGCGAGGGAGGTGTCTCGGACGAGGTCCTGCGTCTGGCCGCCGAGGAGGGCTTCGAGTGGGCGGCAACAGACGAGGGTGTGCTGGGGCGCTCACGTCAGATGGATTTCGGCCGGAGAAGCGACGGGACCGTGGATGGAGGTTCTGAGCTCTACCGGCCACATGTTTTCTCCTCCGAAGGACGCAATATCTCCATCTTTTTTCGCGACCGCCAGCTTTCTGACTTGGTGGGCTTCGTCTACTCACGTATGGATCCGCACGCCGCGGCGGCTGATCTTCACCAGCGTATCAAAGCGGCAGGCCGCAGCACCTCGAGTAAACCCGCTGTGGTATCGGTTATTCTGGACGGTGAAAACGCTTGGGAGTACTACCCCGAAAACGGCAGGGAATTCCTTAAGAGCTTCTACGGCCGGCTGGCTTCTGACCCTGAACTGAAGGCTGTGACCGCCACAGAGGCCTTGCGGGTTACAGACCCCGGGCTTCTGACTCATGTGCATCCCGGGTCTTGGATCAGCGCCAATTTTGACGTTTGGATTGGAGCGGATGAAGACAATCGCGCCTGGGACCTGCTTTCGGAGGCGCGCGATTTCTACGCTCAAAACAGCAGCAAAGCCGAGAAAAATAATGCCACGCTCGCACAACAGGAGTTGTGGGTTGCCGAGGGCAGTGATTGGTGCTGGTGGTACGGCCCGGAACACTCCACCGCGAACGACGAAGATTTTGATCTGCTTTTCCGCACACACCTCAGTAACCTTTACAGGATGCTGGGAGGTGTTCCCGCAGACGAGTTGGCGGAACCTATCAAGCGCCCCCACACCACAGCATTGCGCGTTCCGCCTACGGGGCTTATCCAGCCGCGCATCGATGGCGTGGTCACCAACTACTTCGAGTGGTTAGGCGCCGGCCTCTATCTGCCTGATCCACGCTCCGGCTCCATGCACGGGGCCGCAAGGGTTTGGGATGCGCTTTACTACGGGTTCAGTCCAGAGGCCCTTTTCCTTCGCCTGGATCTAACAGCGGCATTTCTGACAGACCACCCTGAATTTCAAGTTCGAGTGAATGTTGTGGACAACAGCCACGCTCGTATCCATGCCTCGATTGGCCCGACCGGCTTGGCCGGAGTGAATTTGTGGAAAGACGAGGAGCCGCTGCTCGTCCCGCTGGCGACGGGCGACCGACTTCAGGTAGCCTTCCACCGGATCTTCGAGCTGCGCTTGGATTACAGCCTGCTGGGATATGAGCAACACCAGCAAATCCGCTTGCAGGCTTCAATCTGGGCCAACGAGCTACCGCTCCAGGTGATTCCTCAAGAGGGCTGGATATCTCTCAGACCCACGGATGAACTCATTAACTGGTAAGGACGCGAATAGGGAACAGGGAATAGGGAATAGGGGATATTTCCGCTCTCCGATGAACTCATTACCTGGCAAGGACTGTTTATTCGCCAGGGTTTTCCGTACTACCGTTGTTGCTGAGGGCGGGGCAATTTTAAATTATGAATATGAATTCTGAATTGTGAATTGAAGAAGTTCAGCGGTCAGAGGCCCTGGGCGCGGCGCGCAAAGCAAGCTCTGCATCCCCAATTCACCATTCACTATTCATAATTCTGCTCCTTACTCTCCTCCTGACTCCTGTCTCCTGACTTCTGCTCGTCACTGCTCTTCAGCTCTCAGCTTTCAGCCTTCAGCAATCAGCAAAGAGCGAACGGAGCGATTCCAGGAGCTGAGAGCTGACGGCTGATAGCTGACAGCCTCTTCTCGCTCGTCACTCATCACCCCTCACTGCCCTTCCAGGAGCCAGCCGGGAACCACCACGTCCACGGGGTCGGCCCCAACGGGGAACGTAGTGAGCAGCGTGGCGGGGTTGGTCTGAAGCACAGCCAGCGTCGAGGCGGCGGTGTCCGCCACCACCAGAAACCGTTGGTCGGGGGTGAGCGCCATGGCGCGGGGCTCGATTCCGAGGTGTATCGCCGCCAACAGGGTGCGGTTCTGAACGTCCAGGGCCATCACGGACCCGTCACCGGCGTTGGCGATGTAAAGGACAAGCGGGTTCTGCTGAAACACTCCCGCCACCGGCTTATGACCAGTGGGATAGTTCTGTTCCACGTTGTCCTGGTCAGTGTCCACGATTACCATGCTGGTCCCTTCATACTCGAAGATAAAAAGCTCTCCGCCATCCGGCTTGAGGACCAGGGCGCCGGGCCGAATGCCGATTTCGATGTTGGAAAGGAGTTGCTTCGTGGTCAAGTCTGCGGCGGATATGGCTCCTTCTTCCGTGTCAGAAACGAAGACCTTGGAGCTATTGGGGAGGATGACCATTGGACCAGGAGCTTTGCCAACTTCGACGGAGCCCAGCACCTTCTGATCGTCCGCGTTCACAAAAAAGAGCCGGTTCGTAGCGCTGGAAGAGGCCACCAGCGTATTGCCGTCGGGCGTCAGAGCAAGGTCGGTGAGTGGCGTGCCCAGATTGAGGCGTGTTGTCTCCTTGTAGTTTTCCGAGTCGATGAAAACGATTTGTCCTTTTGCCGGCTCGAGGATAAAAGCCCGGCGCCCCTGCGGTGAAAAGACAAGGTCACGTGCGCCTTCCCCAATGCGGAGCTTCCTCACAACCCGCAGCCCGGGGAACTCCACTACGCTGATTTCGCCGGAGGCCGATATTACCCATAATTCCTCGCGCTGCGGCCTCACCAACACCCGTTCAGGACGGGCCGCGAAAGCCACCGTTGCCAGCACGCGGAATTTCGCCAGATTAACTTCGGCGAGAGTCGAACTCTGCTTGTTGACGACGAAGGCGGCGTAGGCCTTGGGTGGGGCGGGCCGCCGGCGGCACCCGCTTGAAAACACCGCGAAACAAACCAGTACGACCGCGAGGAGTCGGGGAATGCAAGGAGACGAGAATTCGTTTCGCGCGCTGGATCGTTTCATCATTGAGGAACCTCAGGCGGAGCTGGCCACGCGTGTGAGGATTCTCGCTATCCCTTCTTCAAAGACCTCCGGTTTGGTCAACAGGCTTATCACCAAATTCCCCTCCGAGCTGAAATCGAAGAAATGGCCGGGATGAACGAGCACGCCGTCTTTGCTGGCAAGTTCCATCGCCCACTCCTCGTCCGTTCGAATCGAGGGAAGCCGCAAGATGGCATACCATCCCCCTTCCACCACCAGCCGGCTTACAGGCTGGCCCGAGGCGAGTCGCGCGTCGAGCAACTTAAGATTGGACGTCACTCGTTCCAGTATCTGTGGCTGAAGCGTTCGGCGTGTCTCGAGCAAGCCTGGTAATGCCAGCGCCAGGGGCGCACTCACGGAGAGGTACGTGTCGGCGATGATCTCCATGCGGGCCAGAGCGCTTCGCAAAAGTTCCGGAGGTCCGTTCAGGACCAGCCAAGCAAGCTTCATCTGCGGCAAGGCGGAGATTTTCGAGAGGCCGCTCAGCGTGCAAGTGAGCGCTTCCGTGACGGCGGCGTGGCTTACGACGCGCTGCGGATCCGCTCCAAAGGGATAGTCGGCAAAGACCTCGTCGGCAACCAGAGCCATGTCGTGCCACTGGCAGAAGGTGAGAAGCTCAGCAAGTTCGCGCCGCCGAATAAATGACCCGGTGGGATTGTTGGGATGGACCACCAGGATGGCGCGAGTGCGAGCGTCCAGGCGCTTTTCGATCGTGGGCAAATCAATCTGCCAGCCTTGGTCGTAAATCAGGGGATAAGCGACAACCCCAACATCATTCAATCCGGCCAGGAAGTCAAAAAGGGGGTAGCTGGGCTGCGGCACCAGAACGGTGTCAGCCGAGTCGGCGAGAAGGCGGAAAACGTAGGAATAAGCTTCGCTGGTGCTTGTGGTCAGGAAGATCTGCCCCGGATCAAGCGCGATCCCGCGCTCGGCGTAATAGCTTGCCACCGCCTGGCGCGCGGGGAGCAAACCGCGGGGGTCGGGCTCGTAAGAAAGGGCCTGGGGATTTGCGAGTGCCTCGAGGATTGCCTGCGTATCGAAAGCAAACCCGCAGCGCGTGGGGTTCGATTCGGTCAGGTCAAGAAGAGGAAGCCCCCTATGCCGCAGTTCTTCAATCGCTCTCGAGAGCCGATTCAGAGTGAGTGGCCAATTGGTACGGGATGCAAACATGGCATTAAGGACAGTGGTCAGTTGTCCGCACGTAGCGCAGACCTGCTTTTTAGGTCTGCGGCTTTTCAGATCGTATAGAAACAGCGGCCAGAACCGCGACATGCCGGCAATTTCTCTGGCCCTGCGCCCGTGGGCAGGACCGAACGTCGACAGGCCAAAAGCCGCAGACCTAAAAAACAGGTCTGCGCTACCCCCTCGCTTCAGACATTGACCGATTTCAATACCCTGAACAATCCCTCCAGGCACTCGCGCGTGCTTTCCACCTTATTCCCATCGGGGCGCGAGTAGGCGGTCTCCAAAGACATCGTCCCATCATAACCGTCGTTGCGCAAGGCTGCGAACTGCCCGCGGAAATCGATCAAACCTTCACCCACAGGAACGTACTGAAGCTTTCCTGTGGCGGGGTCTTTCTTTACATCCTTGATGTGCATATGGAGGAAAAGTCCGCGGACTTGGCGATACCCATCGGGGTAGGGAACCTCGCCGAGGCTGACTGCGTTGCAAGGGTCCCACATGCCTCGCAAGTAGGGCGAATTGATTTCCCGAAGCATCCGGCCCAGCTCTTTCCCAGTCCCAATGTTGCATTCGTGCTCATTTTCAAGGAGCAAAGTGATCTTGTTTTGAGCTGCAAGCGCGGCTGCTTTGGCCAGGCGCTCGCGGACGTAGGGGAAAGCCTTATCCGGTTCCTCCACTCTCCAATAACTGAAGACTCTCACCTTTGAAGTGCCGAAGAATCGGGCGAGCTTGAACACCCCGCGCAGCAGACTCTCTGTGTCCTTATCCGTCAGGTCAGCGACCATGAAAGTGTCACTTAAATTGGGGTGCGGAGAAGGCATCCCGGGCAAGTGATATTTGAAAATCGGCGAAGCAATCTCCGAGACCTTCAAGCGATGCCGTTCGATCAACTGTTTGGCGCGGTCCAACTCCTCCTGGGAAAGCTTTACCACGTTCTTCTGCCAGAGGTCTCGCAGCTCGCAATAGGCCAGAGATTGGCTTGAAATGAAGTCCAGAGCCTTCTTGAAGTCCTCCGTCAGCTCGTCCGTGATGATGCCGAGTTTGGATGTGAATAATTCTTTCGCCCGTCCCACGGGGGTAAACATCAGTTCAAAACCTGACCCGAGCAGCGCCGATAGGGAAAGAAAGCTCCTGCGTGTCAAAGTCCAAGCCATGAGGGAACCCTCCATTCTTCTATTGGACCAGGCGCGTGAGCTCCAGGAACGTAACCTTCTGCTGCGCCTCGGTGGTGGCTAGAGGGGAGTAATAATAGTAGAGGCTGGCCTTCACTCGCGTCTGAGTTCCCCGCGGTATTGGGAAGGAGAACGTCTCGGTCTTGGTCTCGCTGGGCGCCAGGCGCGTGTCCGTCACGACCCGGGCGCCCTTGATGAATACTAGATCCTCACGATTCAGGATGGCGCCACTTCGGTCTGCCACAGTGCGGCGGTAGATCCGTTGCTCGCTGAAATGACGACCGGCCAAGGAATCGGCGTCGAGTTCCAGTATCAGTTGACGCAATGATGACCCCGTGGGCACGTAGTGTCCCGCACCACGATTGGTCAGCTTGACGACAACCCGTAGCTGGTCACCTTCTCTGGTGGTGGAGAGGTCAGCTTTGATGGCCTTGTTCAATTGCTGGATGGAATGGCCGCCAGGAATCTCGTGGAGATTGAGCGTCAGCATTGCCGATCGTTTAACCCGGGGATCGACCACATCTCCCGCGATGCGGTACATATGGCATGTTTGGCACCCTATTTCGCTTTTTCCGTAGGTGCTGTTCTTCCACTCGGAGTACGTCGCCAGGACCGGAAAGCCTTGCGAGTTCGAGTATTCGTGGCAGGTGATGCAGGCCAGCGAAGAGGTATGCAGCGGCGAGAAGCGCGTCCCGTGAGCGGGCGAAGACAAGTCTTTGGAGGGCCCGCTTTTCACCAGCGTGAACTCTACTTTGGCCTTCGGGTTGCCGCCAGTTGTCGTAACCTCCTGGATGGAATGACAGTAGTCGCAGGTGACTCCTTCCCAGCTCACCTTTCTGCTCAGTTCAAGATCTCCCGTCAGAACAGCTACTGGGGCGTGACAGGCGAGGCAGTTCTTGCGGGCCTGGACACCGAAATCCGCCTCGGCTAGCTTCAGAGCATCCTGAAAGAGCCGACTCTCCATCGCGGTTGCATGGGCCGATCTCTTCCAACCGTCATAGATGGCGCGGTGGCAGTCGCCGCACAGCTCTGCGCTGCTTGGCGGTTTCAGATCAGCGGCCATGGCTGTCGTGCAGAAAAACACGAGCAAAGCGCACGTTTCTCTGCGCATTGGTCACCTCCCGGTGAGTGGACTTCATGGGTATCATAGAACATTTCCAGCAACCTTAGCGGCGGCTTGTCAGGAGGCGGAGGCCAATCCAGGGTGGCCGGGTCGATAGCAGAAGACCGGCGCCGCCTTTCGCTTGTTTCCCCCTACGGCAAGGAGCGGCGTTGTCCACAGGGTTGTGAGGATGGCTACATATTTAAGGCCAATTGCATTTGACTTCCGCAACCTGGGTCTCATGGTTTCACCATCAATCCAGATTGTATCGGGAGATTCGGCGTGCGCTGGGATAGCGGCTCCGCCGGCGGCTGTAGTTGGCTTTTGATCTTTGTTCCCTTTTGCTCTTCAATAGCCCGGTGGCACGCGTCGCAGACGTCCCCGCCCCCTTTTGCCGAAACGAGGAGGTTCTGTAGCGTCGACGCATGAGGGGCGTGGCAACTCAGGCACGACATCCTTTCTCCCCTGTGCAGCGGATCCGCTGCTTCGGCAACTGGATGAGTCGCCCGGGGGTGTCCGAAACGCAGGGTGGGATCAAGCTTAATCTTCGGAATTGCTTCGAAATCGGCCTTTGAGATTTTTTGTAAGCTGAAGAGGGTTACCGCATCCGCCGTGCCGCGTTTAGGCGCGTGGCACTCAAGGCAGAGCGAATTCCCCGCAGCCCGTGTCTGTGCCTTGAATTCCGAGGAATGTGGATCATGGCAGGTAAGGCATTGGCCGTTCTTATAGGGACCGTGAAGCACGGGGTCTTTCCTGGTCTCATGACACTTGGCACACAGGGCGCCTCCGGTAGCGACCAAGGTGATCGTTGTTTTGTTCTTTTCAGAGATGGCTTGATGGCAGTTCTCACAACCCATCCCAACCGCCGAGTGGACGAACTTGCCTTCTTTCTTCTCAGGATGGCAGGTTAAGCATGTCTGAGACTTGATGTCCTTTGGTTCAATGAAGGGATGCTCGATAGGTTCTTCAGCACAGACTTGAAAAGGTGGTAGGAGAAAGATAGCTAAGAGCAACAAATGGAGGGTCAGGTTGACCTTCTGAGGGTTTACTGACCGTTTTGCCGATGCTAATGATGTTGCCACGAGGGTCAAGAGCCTCCGACCTCCTATTGGACAGCAAAGATGTCTCCATTGTTAGTTTCTTCCAACCTGCGACTCTAGAGGTAAGTTAATGTGAACGAACTTGTTACGAGCATTAAGGTAAGGCCTCGCCTCTTTACTTGTCTTAAGCAGAATGAAATCGCCCCCGATCACTTCCTTGTTCAGCAAACCTGGCTCCAACACTCATTAGTGCGACTACTGCCAGACACAAAAGTAATGTGCGTGGTCACGTTGGTCTGCGTCCATGTGTCTCGCTTCGTAACAAAGATCACCGGAATGAGCAGCCTGTCCAACTTGGTTTCAACGGGCATTTCCGCAAGGGCCACCTGCCACCCTCGCGCCGATCCTGACAGATTCGGGAGCGCGGGATCCGGGGAGGGAATGGTCGATCCCCTGCCCGGAGACCAACAGTCTAGAACTGGTATTCGATTGTGGCCGACATGACGTTGACCCGGTATGAAGGCTGATCCACGCCCATGAAGATGTACCTGGCCGCCGAGGGATCGCCGACGACGAAACCCGGATAGAAGGAGCTGGGCTGCGGTATTCCAACGTTCGCAGTCGCACTGGGACAGCCCGTGACCGGTGCCGCCGTTGTGCCTATGCAACCCATGTAGGGAGTCATGGCGGAAGTCTGGTAGTCCCTGTTGTCGAACTGCTGGAAACGGTACTCCAGCTTCGGCATGATATTCTTCGTGAGCTTGTACTTCAAGACGATCCCGAGTTCGTGAATTCGGGTGGTCGTCTCCGGGTAGTCCTGGGGTGCGCTGGTGCCGGTAAGGACGAACTTGTCGGGGCCGGTAGTGATGGTCGGATCGCCAAGCGCGCTCGAAAAGACATTGCCCTTCCCTGCCGCCAGAGAGTAGTAGGTCGTCAGGTAGACCTTCTTCCCAAGATACAGATCCACGCCCGCAGCGTAGGTGTCAAATATGTCGTGGTACGTACTTTCCCAGTCATTATTGGCGGTGTCGCAGCCCAAGCAAGTCAGAATTGTCTGTTCACCCGAAGTCGGCGTGCGGTTCCGCGAGATCATTCTCTTGTAGTACCTCTCGTGCGTATATTCGGCAAACAGTGACACCTCCGTCGAAAGCGCGTAGCTCGCATCGAAGGTGAAGATGTACGAGAGGTCCTTCAACGCCCCATAGAGGTAGTAGGGTGCCGTGGTCGCCGCGGCGCCCGTGAGGAAGTTAAGTGGCGTGGGGCTATTGGTGCCACCGGGCCGGTTGCTGTTGGTTTGGATAGTCTGGAAGCCCCCGTCGAAGCTGAACTTCTGCACGTCGTACTCCACCGACGCATCGGCACGGTCCAGCAGCCTGGCAGCCTCGTCGAATCTGCGATGACAACGCTGGTCGGCAGTGAAAACCACGCTAACGGAGGTGCAGCTTACCGGGAGACTCGTCGTGGGGTCGCTGGCGTCCACGTCCTGGTACGCGCTCGGCGTCCGATCTTGGTGACGGTAGGCAAGCCGGAAGAGCAGGTCCTTGTGTACGCTCAGGTCGAGAGCAGAGATGAACGAGTGCTCGACCGAGTGCTCCACGTCGCGATACGAACGGTCAAAGAATTCACCTTCGTAACCGGCCTTCAGGGAGCTCTTCTTGCCGAAGAACCAGTTGGCGGTCAGTTCGAGGTTTTTCTTGTTGTAGCCGAAAGGTTTGTTTTCCGTGGGGCTGGTTACGTCGGGGACACCGACGTCACCCGCCGAAGGCGTGAAGTCGTGCACTGGCGTGTTGTTGTTATAGTCGTAGTGGCGGTAGGCCGCCTTCAACTGGAATTTCTTCCAGGGTAAGGTGGTGAGCGTGTAGTTCATGGCCAGAGTTTGCTTGCTGCCGTCCAGACTCGGAGCTGGCAGTACCCCAAGCGAAGAGCAGGGCTGCGAACCGGTGCCGCAGGTATTGATCGCACTGTTAGTGGTATAGGGTAGGAAGGGGTCGTTTTGGCCTAGCCAGCCCGGGTTAACGCTGGCCATCAGGCGCAGGTACTTGCTCAGGTCGAACGCACCCGCAAAGTTCAAGTAGTTCGCGTGGTTATTGGGATACAGGGCCATGCGCCCGGTAAGGGGGTCGTTTGCGTCCTCGGAAGTGGCGCGGAACGGGTTGTCAAACACCAACTGACTGATGTTACTTTCGAAGAACGATCCCAGATAGCCGAGTTGCACGCCCCAGTCGTTCTTGCCGTACTCGGTGCCCACCTTGACCGTGTTGTTGAAGTAGTCGATGGGTTCCGGCAGCTCGGCGCCAGCGCCGGCGGTAGCACTTGCGCTCGGGCTGGAGTTAAGGAGCGCCCCGATCGGCCGGCTGCCGACCTCGTTCTCCCGCGAGAACATGCCCGAGATATTCCAGTCCGGGGTGACGTAATAGCTGACCGTTCCGGTTCCGGCCTTGCGCAAGATCGACGGAGTAATGAACTGCTCGCTACAGGACGGTGGCTGTGTTGCCGGGGGTATTGCTGAACCACACAGCACCTGAGTAACCATGAAATACGGCAGAGTCTTGGCAGGCGTGGCGCTTGACGATTGGGCTTGCAAGGTGGTCTTCAGCGCAAAAGGCAGGGTAAACACGCCCGGGCTGGTTTGGGTGTAGAGCGTGCGAGCGGTATTGGTGTAAATGTGCGGTATCTCGTCGTAGCGGAACTGGACCTTGAACTTGCCGTATTGGCCGAAGGTGGCCAGATAGCTTTGGTCCTTGTAGAAGGTGCTCTGCGACTGCAGGTTCACATAGTTCTTCGAGCCGAGGATGTCGTCAGAATTCATGTAGAACCTGCGGATGAAAAAGCCGCTCCTGGTGTCGCCATATTCGTTGAATTTCGAAGTGATCACGTCAGGGCTAAACGGAAGATCCGGGCGCCCATACACATCGCCCCAGACATGCCGGACTCCAAACTCGACGCTCCCCTGCAATGGCGGTGCGGGCGGTGCGGGCTGTTCCTGGCTGTACAGCAGACTCGGGACGAGCAGGAACGCGAGCAGTACCAGTGTCGTAGGCTGTCTCACCAATTTCATTGCTCTCTCCTTACCTAGCGCAGGAACGTGTTCCCGGAGGGATGGTTCGATCCGTGGATCCTTGAATGGCAGTTCGTGCAACCCCGGTTGAAATCCCGGATGGCGTTGAGGAGTGTCGGGGTAGTTGGGTGACGACTGCTGTCGTGGCAGCTATCGCAAACGCGAGGCATGCGCACCTTCAGCAACTGCGGGTTGTTGGTGCCGTGCGCCTCATGGCAATTGGCGCAGTTTTCCATCACCGGCGGGTGCTCCCACAGGAAAGGACCACGGCGCTCGGTATGGCAGGAGAGGCAGTTCTCGTTGATCGTGCTCTGAATGAGCTGCTTCGGGTTGGGAGTGCCGTGCGGGTTGTGACAGCTCGTGCAAGTCACCTTGCCTTCGCGATACGGCATGTGCGAGGAGCGCTGCAACTGCGCGCGGCGCATCTGGTGACACTGCAGACAGAGTTCCGGCTGCGACTTCTTGACCCCCCTGTTCTCGGTCGGCGGGGCGCTGTAGCGGGTGTCGGACGAGAGCGAGACCTGCAGCTCCTGCTTCACCTGGTGGCAGTCCGCGCAGGCCATCCCGCGCGATTCGTGCGGGCTGGCCTTCCAGAACAGCCGGTTGCCGCGTGAATGGCACGCTAAGCAAGCGGCGTTTTGCTCTTCGATCGAGTTGTTGGAATCCTTGCCGAAGCGGAGGGGGATGGTGTCCTTGCCGCCGCCAGCTTCGACGTGAGCTTTGCCGGGCCCGTGACAGGATTCGCAACCAAGCCTTTCTAATCCAGTCTGGGGATGGGCGTAGATCTTCCCCATGACCGTGTTCTTGAAACGCCTCTCCTGATCCTTGTGACAGCCCACGCAAGTTTCTGTCCCGACGTAGTCTCCGTCCCCCTTCGCCGGTGGTTGCGCTTTCGCGCTCTGTGCCGCGGCCGCGTTTTTATCCTGATCATCAGTCCGCAGGGTCGCGCTCAGCAGGAAAAGCCCGGAGGGAGCCAGAACAGCAGAAACGGGCTTCCAGGCTGGCTCCAGTATGGCCGCATCGCCAGCGTTCCCCTGGGTTGACGCCCTCCAAGAGACAGGCGAGGTTTCATGTGCGACTGGCTGCTTTTGGCCTACGGCAGGACTTATTCCGAAAACAGATACCATGGATAAGATGCCGAGCCAAGTCCATCCTCTGCGCGCAAGGCTAGGTTCTGTCATAGGACTATTTCTCCACTTCTGAGACTTGACCCTCGGAGGATCAAATTACGGTCGTTGCGACCACAAACCATGTGCCAACATTCCTGGCTTAATGGCACTTCCAAAAGGGCAGGAAAAATCGCCAAGGCTCCACGTAGACCTCGGGTTCTCCCTAAATGATCTTTTGTAAGAATACGGACATGAAATCAGTTGAATTGGTCTCTTACTTTAGCATTTCACTGTTGATTTCATAAACAGCACATAGGTGTTGAGTTTCTCAACGAAGATACCCATTGCGTCCCCAGATTAGGAGACAGGGCTGGAATACTTAGCAAAAAGGATGCCAGTCGACATGAAATCTCTCTCAACCAAAGCCAACGTGGTATTACGGGTTTTCTGAAAAGGGTCTATGTGTACACGCTTTCTCGACACGGCGTGGAATTACGCAACACCAGTCTATTTGTCGCGATTAACTCGGTGAATTTGCGCAACTTGACCGCCCTCCCCTTACTGGGGATGGTCACTTCTGAAATTGAGATAGACCGGAATTTCTGATTTCAACTCTATCCCTGCGCAAAACCATGCGCCTGCTACCCCTCGCGCGTCAAGTTCAGATCGACATAGCCGCCCTCGGGTCCCATCGCGGCTCGTTTCGCAGTTTGGCTGACTTTTTCCCTCCTCCCGCCTGCCTCGCCGCTGACACCTGTACCCGTGGATCACTTCCCTTGAAGGTGTTACAGGCAGTGTCAGAGCCGGGTTGTTGAAATCTCCTACAGGGCCGTGTGGATTAACGCAACAGGGGCAAATAGTCCCCGCTCTCAATGGTGATTATTGCGCTATTCCTCGTAACAGGGAGAGAGCCCGTGAGAATTTTTCCTGATTGGATCAAAGGGCTGTAGCTTAACACCCAACCGGGCAAGCGGCAACATTTCTTGTTCGCCGAGGAGTGCGAGTCATGGCAAGAGGTGGCAACCCCGGTCCGATCCGGGCGCTGTCTCTAGCCTGCTCAGATCTCGGTCCAAAGGGGCATAAACGACCACCAATTGCCGTCTTTCACGTGACCAAGAATTGCTGCCGCTCCGCCCACGATCGGTAGCAATAAGCCAATGTGACAGGGAGGGCGGCCGTTGGAATCCCTCTTGCTTGCAGGTCGTTGTCGGAGTAGAATAGCAGTTGAGGATTAATCTTGAGGTACTTGACGTACATTTTGCTCGGTGTGTTGTTACTGCAGTTCTCGGGTCTACGTGAAGTCTGTTTCTCTCGGCCATGCGCGAGCCACGACTGCTGCCCCGCCCCAAAGGGTAAGTCGGTTCCAGGCCGTTCTGCCGTCCCTGAATGCTGTCTGGCAATGGCCTTGACCCTCCAAAGTTCCGTGGCGGAAGTCACGAGCGGGACTGACCATTCCGTAACCATCCTGCTGATTGAAACGAAGCGCGCGACTGACTCAATTCCACCACTCGTCGAGAGGCGGCCCGAAAGGCTTACGTCTTCCGGCCTCACGTTGCCTCCTCTCACCCCGCTGCTCCAGAGTTGTCTGCTCCTGATCTGAAACATTCCAAATCACCCACCCCATTTGTTTTGGTTTGATTCTCTTGCCCGCATGAGATGGGCGAGGAACCAAAACGAAAACTCGCTGTTGCCAACTTGCCTAATAGGATGCTGAAAAGCGTTTGTGAGCGCTGTCATTCCGACCCTGAGCCGAGCGAAGCGAGGAATCTCGCTCTGGAAACCCCGATCTGATCGGGGCGAGATTCCTCGTCGTCCGCCAATAAGAATGGCGGATTCCTCGGAATGACAGGCTAGGCGGGTTTTTCAGCATCCTGTTAAGAAGCTAGTAAGGAGATTCGAGCATGCGTCCCTGGATCATCTTTCTGATCTTTCTCTGTGCGCCACCGCGCATCTTTTCACAGTCGCAAGGACCAAGTAGCGTGCCTGCCGAGCCCAAAGGAGCTGCCAGCCTTACGGCGTTGGCTCAGGAAGCAATGGACCGCAACCCGGAAATTCAGGCAGCCAAGCGCGCTGTTCAAGCCAAGCGTGCGCGAGTTCCGCAGGCTGGCGCCTGGCCTGACCCCAAGCTTTCCGTGAGCTACGGCGGCAATGTCCTTCCACCGTTTACGGTCATGGCCGGCGACCCTTCCAGCGCCCGCCAGATCATGGCCGAGCAGGAGATTCCCTATCCGGGCAAGACGCGCCTTCGGACCGGAATCGCCTCACGCGATGCGGACGCGGAAACTCTGGCCTACGAAGCTGTGTGGCGGCGCATCGGGGCGGAAGTGAAGCAGGCCTATTTCGACCTCTGGTTCACCGACCAGAGTCTTGCCACCCTTCGCAAGGACCGCGAGCTTCTGGAAAAGTTCGAGAAGATTGCCGAAATCCGTTACTCGGTTGGCAAAGCAGTACAACAGGATGTTCTAAAGGCGCAGGTGGAACTGACGCGGCTCATCGAGCGGCAGACCGTGCTCGAGCAAGCGCGGCAGACCTTCCAGGCGCAGCTTAACAGCCTCCGGAACCTCCCGGTGGAAACGCCCATAGATACGCGCGGGGAGGTCAGCCCCAGCAACCTCAGCTCTTCGCTCGATGAACTGCAGGCCGCTGCCCAGGCGAATTATCCGGTCCTGAAACAGCAACAGACGATGGTGGAAGAAAACCGCCTGTTGGTGGACCTGGCGAAGAGAGAGGTCCGTCCGGACTTCAGCGTCGGTTACGCCTACATGCAACGCGACCGCCTGCCGGACATGTATGGCATTACCCTCTCCACTTCGCTGCCGATTTTCCGCCACAGAAAGCAGGCCATGGCCATCGCGGAAGCGGCAGCGAATCTGGAGTCTTCCCGGCAGATGGAAGCCAATGCCCTGACGATGCTCCGCTACCGCGTCAAACAGGAGTTCTTGGACGTGCAAGCTTCCGAACAGCTTCTGAAGCTCTACTCGCAAGGGATTGTCCCTCAGTCTTCGCTGGCCCTGGAATCCTCAATTTCCGGCTATGAAACCGGGGCCGTGGATTTCCTGAACGTGCTCAGCAACTTCACGACGGTCCTCGATTATGAACTGAGCTACAAGCAACAAATCGCCAATCACGAGAAGGCGCTGGCTCGTTTGGAAGAGCTTACAGCCCTGAATCTGATTCAGTAGGAACGGCTGTCAGCTATCAGCTCTCAGCCTTCAGCGAACTCCCAACCCACGACGGTTTGCTGAAAGCTGACGGCTGATAGCTGACGGCCTTCACAAGGAAGAGGTGAACTATGGAAAAAACAAGAGAGACTGGAAGCAGAATTACCGCATTCCTGGCCGGCGCGGGCCTGGTCAGTTTGATTGTGACCCTGAGCTTTGTCTGGCGACCCGCGCGTGCAAAGCTGGCCAGTCTTCTGAACCCGCGACCGAGTTCTCCAGCCTCGCTGGCGCCAACCACGGATTCCAGCGGCCGGAAGATCCTCTATTACGAAGATCCCATGCATCCCTGGTACAAGTCCAACAAACCGGGCATTGCGCCGGATTGCGGGATGAAGCTGGTCGCGGTCTACGCCGACGAGCAGCAGACTACTGCCGTGGGGACGTTGCCGCCCGGCGCGGTTCAAATTAGCCCAGCCCGCCAGCAGCTCATGGGAGTCACCACAGCCGTGGCGGATTATCGCCCGGTGGAAAAGACGATCCGGACAGTGGGCCAGGTTGCCATTGACGAAACGCGGTTGGCCGACGTGCACGTGAAGGTCAACGGCTGGATCCAGGAAGTCTTCGTGGATTACACGTGGCAGTCCGTCAAAAAGGGAGAACCGCTGTTCACAATTTACAGCCCCGACCTGCTCGCCACCGAGCAGGAGTATCTGCTGGCGCTTCGAGCCCGCAAGGCACTTGGGACCAGCTCCTACCTGGAAGTTTCGTCAGGCTCTGAATCCTTGCTGGAGGCTGCGCGCCACCGGCTTGCGCTTTGGGATTTGACCGATGCACAAATCGGACAATTGGAAGAAACGGGCAAGGCTCAACACGAGATCACGTTTTATGCGCCCGCCTCCGGCTACGTCATGGAACGCAAGGCATACCCCAATCAATATGTGACTCCAGACACAGAACTCTACAAGCTGGTGGACCTCAGCAGGGTCTGGGTGCAGGCAGATGTTTACGAATTTGAGATGCCCGCGGTCAGTCTGGGCCAGGAAGCAACTTTGACGACAGAATCCCTGCCCGGAGTCTCCTGGAAGGGCCGGCTTGTTTTTGTCAATCCCGAAGTCAAGACAGATACGCGAACCGGGACAGTACGCATGGAATTTCCTAATCCCGAATTGAAGCTAAAGCCCGGAATGTTTGTAAACGTTGAACTGCACAAGTCTTTTGGCCGGCAACTGACCGTGCCCGTTGATGCCGTCCTTAACTCGGGCACGCGTCAGGTGGTTTTCGTGGACCTCGGCAACGGCGCGTTTGCGCCGCGTGAAGTGAAGGTCGGTGAACGCACGCAGGATTACCTCGCCATTCTGAGCGGTCTTCGAGCCGGCGAACGCGTGGTCACACGCGCGAACTTCTTGATCGACTCCGAAAGTAATCTCCGCCAGTCCATAGAAGGAATGGCGGGCATGCCGGGGATGCAGTCACAAGGGAAAAAGCCATGATCAACCGCATTATTGAGTTCTGCGCGAAAAACAAGTTTGTGGTGTTCCTGTTTGTGGGAGTTGCCGTCCTGGTGGGTTGGTGGTCACTCCATAACGTTCCGCTCGATGCCATTCCGGACCTTTCGGACACGCAGGTAATTATTTATTCGCGCTGGGATCGTAGCCCGGACATCATGGAAGACCAGGTTACCTATCCGATTACCACTGCCATGCTCGGCGCCCCGAAAGTAAAGGACATCAGAGGTTTTTCAGACTTTGGATACTCCTACGTTTACATCATCTTCGACGAAGGCACGGATATCTACTGGGCGCGGTCTCGCACTCTGGAATACCTCTCCAAGATCACGCCTCGTTTGCCCTCGGGTGTGCAGGTGGAGTTGGGTCCGGACGCCACCTCCATCGGCTGGGTTTTCCAGTACGCGCTGGTGGACAATACCGGCCGATACAGTACTGAAGCGTTGCGGTCGTTCCAGGATTGGTATCTGCGCTACTACCTGCAAAGCGTTCCGGGCGTCGCGGAAGTGGCTCCGATTGGCGGTTTGGTCCGCCAGTACCAGATTCAGGTTGACCCGAATGCGCTCGCCGCCTACCGAATCCCACTGGAGAAAGTCTCAGAGGCAGTACGGCACGGCAACAATGATGTGGGTGGGCGGCTCGTCGAGTTTTCCGGTCGTGAGTTCATGGTGCGCGGCCGCGGCTACGCGCGTTCGCTCGCGGATCTGGACCGGATTGTGGTGGGAGTCAATCCCATGACGGGCACGCCCGTAACGGTGAAGGACATCGGACAAGTCACGTTAGGCCCCGACATTCGGCGCGGGGTCGCCGACCTGGACGGCAAAGGCGACGTGGTGGGCGGCGTGGTCATCATGCGCTCCGGGGAGAATGCGCTCAAGGTGATCGAGCGCGTAAAAGCGAAGCTGGACGAGATTCGTCCTGCGCTTCCTCCCGGCGTCAAACTCGTAACCACTTATGACCGCTCCGACCTGATCCTCCGGTCAATCGATACGCTCAAGCACACGCTGATCGAGGAAATCTCCATTGTCAGCATCGTAATCCTGATCTTTCTGTGGCACATCCCCAGCGCCCTGATTCCGATCCTCACCATCCCCATCACCGTGCTGATTTCGTTTATTCCCATGAAGCTGGTCGGCGTCACGTCCAACATCATGTCCCTGGGCGGGATCGCCATTGCCATCGGCGCCATGGTGGATGCGGCAGTCGTAGTGGTCGAGCAGACCCACAAGAAGCTGGAAGAGTGGGACGCACAAGGGAGGAAACGAGACTATCACGAAGTAGTTGTGGAAGCTGTGAAGGAAGTCGGAGGAGCGAGTTTCTTCTCGTTACTCGTGATCGCGGTCTCGTTCATGCCGATTTTTACCTTGGAGGCGCAGGAGGGCCGGCTGTTCAAGCCCTTGGCATTCACCAAGAACTTCTGCATGGCCATCGCCGCCGTCCTCGCCATCACCCTCGACCCGGCCATGCGCCTGCTTTTCACGCACGCCAACAGCTTTAATTTCCGCCCGCGCTTCCTTGCCCGGATGGTCAACGCCGTTCTGGTGGGAAAGATTCACAGGGAGGAGAAGCATCCCATCAGCCACCTCTTGATGAAGGTGTATCACCCCGTTGCCGAGATGGCGCTGCGCTTCAGGTGGGCTGTGATCCCGGCCGCAGTCGCCATCGTGGTTGTGACCGTGCCGGTCTTCAATCGCCTGGGGTCCGAATTCATGCCGCCCTTGAACGAAGGCACGCTCCTCTACATGCCAACCACCCTGCCCGGAATCTCTGTGACCGAAGCACAGCGCCTCTTGCAGATTCAGGACCGTGTGCTGAGAAGCTTTCCGGAAGTCGAGCGGGTTTTCGGCAAGGCAGGTCGAGCGGAAACCTCCACCGACCCCGCTCCGTTATCGATGATGGAGACCACCGTTGTCCTGAAACCAGAAGACCGGTGGCGGCCGGAACAGCGCTGGTATTCCCCTTGGGCCCCGCAATGGTTGAAGAGAATCTTACGCCACACTTGGCCGGACCACATCAGCCAGGAGGAACTGGTCGACGAGATGGATCAGGCGCTCAGAATCCCGGGAACCACCAATGCCTGGACCATGCCCATCCGCAATCGCATTGACATGCTTACCACCGGAGTGCGAACTCCGGTGGGCGTGAAGGTCTTCGGCTCCGACTTGAACAAGATCCAAACCTTAGGTGAGGAGATCGAGCGCGTTCTTGCCCCAATCCAGGGCACGCGCAGCGTGTACGCCGAGCGGACAAGCGGAGGGTATTTCCTGGACTTCGATCTGAAACGCGAAGAATTGGCGCGTTACGGGCTCACCGTCGATGACGTACAGGGATACATCATGTCGGCCGTGGGTGGGGAGGATGTCACCACCACCGTCGAAGGTCGTGAGCGCTACGGCGTAAACGTTCGCTATTTCCGCGATTTCCGCAGCAACGTCGAGGCCCTCGAACGCGTGTTGGTTTCAACTCCCTCGGGAGCGCAGATTCCGATGGCCCAGCTCGCGGACATCCGCATGGTTGAAGGCCCTGGAATGATTCGCGACGAAAACGGGCTGCTCAGCGGCTACGTGTACGTGGATGTGGCGGGGCGCGACCTGGGCAGCTACGTGGACGAGGCCCGCCACGTCGTTCATGAGAAAGTGGAATCGCATTTGCCCGCTGGTTACAGCCTGAGCTGGAGCGGCCAGTATGAGTACCTCCAACGCGTCCGCCAACGCCTGACCTTGGTTGTCCCCATCACGATCTTCATCGTGTTCCTGCTGCTTTATCTCAACACCAAGTCTGTTGTAAAAACCATGATCGTATTCCTGGCCGTCCCCTTTTCCGCCGTCGGGGCTATCTGGCTGTTGCATTGGTTGGGTTACAACATGAGTATTGCGGTATGGGTGGGGCTGATCGCCTTGATGGGAGTGGATGCGGAGACCGGGGTTTTCATGCTGCTCTACCTCGATTTGGCTTATGATGAATGGCAGAGGGAGGGGCGGCTCAAAAGCTGGCAAGACCTGAAGGAGGCCATTCTGCATGGGGCTGTGAAGCGCGTGCGGCCTAAAGTGATGACCGTGGCGTGCATGTTTCTGGGGCTTCTTCCCATCATGTGGTCCACGGGGACGGGCTCGGACGTCATGAAGCGCATCGCCGCCCCCATGATCGGCGGCATCTTTACGTCATTCATCCTGGAGCTGGTCGTTTACCCGGCCATTTATGCCGTGTGGAAATGGAACTTTGAAGTGAAACCGAGCCTGAGATAAGAATGTCTCCGAAGTCACATGCGAAGCGTCAGAATCGTAGCCCTCTTGGGGAGAGGGTGTCCCGCTACCGGCGCTTTCACCAGCCGGAGCGGGACGGGTGAGGGGTCGGTTGCACGCTGAGGAGGGATCAAATGGGCGAACATGACGAAGTAACCCCTCACCTGGCTCGCTCCGCTCGCCACCCTCTCCCCAAGGGAGAGGGCTGTATTTCCTACATCGGCTGCCCGTGTCCAGCCGAAGATGTGGGTAAAGATCAGCCCCGGGGGAGAGGGCGAAGACCCAATTTCCTCCCTTTCTCCTCGGAGGGGAAGAAACCATGAAACTGAGGGAGACGCTGGTCACCTTTCTGGCTCTGGCGGCTATCGGCCTTGCAAGCTACTTCGCCTATCGCTATGAGACAAGGCCCAACCCGAACTTCTGCAACATCTGCGGCCGCTCGATTCATGGCGGAATGTCTTTTCTCGTCGAGACGAATGGTCACACAGAACACGCTTGCTGCCCTCGTTGCGGGATGCACTACGCGATAAATCATCCCGGCAAAGTTCGGAACGTCTGGGCCACGGATTTGAATTCCGGCAAGTCAATCCCCGCGGACTCCGCCTACTACGACGAGGGCGGGAACATCGAATACTGTGCGATGCACGGCGCAGCCGTCCAGCGGCAACCCCAGGGCGTTTCTGTACGCGACTACGACCGCTGCCTGCCCACGCTGGTAGCGTTTAAGACGCGCGCGGAGGCAGAGACTTATCAGAAGGAACATGGCGGGCGGGTATTGAACTATGCCGAGGCGGTGCAAAGCGTGAAGGAATAACCCGGCTATTTATGCTCTGCAAGCGGCTTGGCGAGCTCGTCGAGCAGGTCCGCCTTGCTCTCCTCGCGGACAAGGTGCGGATAGCGTTCGCCGCCGTGATAGTCAATGGTACACGTCTTGTAGTAATCGTCGTTCAGCACGAGCAAGCGAATAGGCTGCGAGCTGTTCTTGCCGGCCTTCAAGGCGTCGCGGAGCAGATCGGGCGTGAAGGCGCGATCGTTCACTGCCACCACGCGCATGCCCGACGTGATCCCTGCCTTATAGGCGAGGCCGCCGACAATCGAGTCCTGCACGGCGCCGTCATTGCCGAGGCGCAAGCCGATGGAGTAGACAGCGGCCACCCCTTCGCCGAAGGGACCGCGACCGGCGCCTTCCGGCGGCTTTTCAGAGTACTCCACCTTCCATCCGCCGGCTTGAATTCCGCCCACCGGGGCTTCGGGCGAGGTTGAAGTCAACCGCTCATGGAAGAAGCTTGCCCAGTCGTACGGCACGACTTGGTTGAGGGAGCGAACCAGTTCCTGGAAGGTGTAGGGTTTCAGCTCGGGGCCGTTGTTCGGACCGGCGTAGAAGAGACGGCAGAAATCCTCGAAGGATTTCTGGCCGTGGCTCTGGTCGTGGATGAGGGTGTCAACCTCGAGCCACAGCAGTTCGCCTTCGGGGTAATAGTCGGCGCCGCGCCGCCAGTCGGTCCAACCGCCCCGGCCAAAGGCCAGGCCGGGCGCCGCGTCTGCGGTGTCTTGGAGAGGCCGCCAAGTCCGTCCAGGGCGGCCCGGACCCATATCTGCCGCGGTGCTGGCAAGACTTTCGCGGTACTGCTCAGGGGTCGACAGTCCACTGCGGGCTGCCAGCAGATTGCCCAGGAAGTCGGTGAGACCCTCGTAGACCCACAGCAGATCGGTCTTCATCGGCGCCTCGAAATCGGGAGTACTCAGGTCGGCCGGGCGGCGAAACTTGCCGTTCCAGGAGTGGACGAATTCGTGCGAGAGGAGGCCTCCCAGCCGGCGCTTCCCCTGCGGCATGAGCAGGACGCGCTCATCGGTGCGGCTGTCATTGGACTCATGGTGCTCGAGGCCGAAATGCGCCACGTGATTGCTCAAGGTCAGCAGGAAGTGGTAGTCGCGGTAATGCCGTGCGCCAAAGAGTTTGCCGGTCTCCGTCACCAGATTCGTGAAGTCCTTTTGCACCTCCGGGCTCATTTCGAGCGCCGCCTCGCTGTCGGCCACCATGTCGATCTCGTGCCGGATCGGCTCGCCGGGCGGCGTCACGTCCACGGCGCGAAAGTATTCGCCGACAATCACCGGCGAGTCTACCAGGCGATCCAGAGAAACTGGCACGAATGTGACCTCGTTACCCGTAATGCTCTCTTGCGGCAACGCGGTCCCGAACTTCCACCCTTGCGGAAGGCGCAACGTCGGCCTGTACGTGATCTCCTGGGCGAGGACTCCTGCGGGATATAGCACGTTTTGGTTCCAACTGACAATCACCAGCTTGTCGGTGGCGGAACCACCGAAGCCAGGACCGCCTCCCCCGGGCTCGATGTAGTCGAATGTCGCCTCGAGGCTTTGCGCGCCCTGGGGCACTTCCAGGTGGAAGGTGAACGCGTCAAGCAGATCGCGTCGCCAGGCAATCGCTTTGCCGTTCGCCATGAACTTCAGTCCGGCCACGCTGCCGACGGGCCCCGCCGGCCCGTGCTCGCCGGGAATCCATTTGGGGTAATAAAGCGTGAGCGGCCCAGGCTTCACCGGCATGACCATGCGCGTGTGGAGCATCTTCTCCGGGGCTTGGGTTGCATCGACTGTAAGGGTGATGGTCGGCCGAGACTGCGCCGGCAAAGCAGCCACGCCCAAAGCAACAATTTCAAAAACCAGTATTGACAGGCGCAAGCGTATCGAATTCATCAGCGTGCTCCTTCGTGGAAGCATTGTAACCACCCCCTTGGCTTCGAACTGCCAAGGAGAAGCCTGAAATGATATTCCCCCTTCCTGCTGACCGCAACCCCGAAGCCGTCCATTGTTTCCCCCAAGGCTTCATAGGTGTCGGGTCGCCGTTCTTTTGATGGAAGGCGCCGAAAGACGAGACCATCCCCCGGCTCGCTCCGGTGAGCAACGGTGCCACTCCCCGAGATTTGTTCTCCTCCGTCACGAAGCCACGGTGAAATCCAACCCTGAAGATAAGGAGGAGAGGACATCGCAGAAGAAAAGTGGATTCCCCTGGAGGGGTGGTTCGTGTTGAAGGCCAAGCGTCCGGGTGTGAGCGCCCGCGAGCCGGCTCGAAAATATGATTTAGAAGAGCGAAGACATTGCTCCCTGGGCCAAATAAACGCACGCAGGCGCGAGGCGCCAGGAGTATGAAGGATGGAAGTTGGACTGGACATTGCAGAGGAAGGAAGCCCGTTTCAGCCCGTAACGCCGCGACTCTTGTATATAACCTTGTTCACTTCAACCATCAAGTCATCGAAGGATGCGCCGACTTTGCGCGCGGCCATCTCAATCGAGCAGTCATAGCAGGAGGGACGAAGGCCGAATTTCTCGAACACCGCTTCGGTCTCAGGGAACTTTTGCTCTACTTCGCGGACCATTTCGCCGCCCCGCACGAGATCAGTGAACTGAAACATGGCTCACTTCCTCCCGCAGGTTCGACTCGGAGTTTTTGCTACGCGGCTGGTAAACGCAGAAGGGTTCTTCATCCAGGTAGTCGCCGGTAGCAGCAAAGGCCCGAGCGCGGCAACCCATGCAGAGGCTGCGAAATTCGCAGTAGCCGCACTTCCCTTTCAAATTATCCGTGTTTCGCAGCTCCTGGAAAACGCTGGCATTCTCCCAAATCTCGGCAAAAGACTGCTTGTTCAGGTCTCCTGCCAGAACCGGCAGATATCCGCAGGGATAAACCTCCCCTTGGTGCGAAATGAAGCAGACCCCCGTGCCGGCGAGGCACCCCTTGGTCATTGCATTCATTGCCTCGGGGTGGCTAGGGCCGGGCTTGGCGGCGTGCGGATGAAGTGCGATGCCGGTTGAGCCGGGCATCGTCATCTCGGTTGGGCCGATCGAATCTCTCTTTCCGCCCGTGACCTGCGCGCCAGCCTCCCTGGAAACATTCGAGGCCACCCTCCGCTCTGCGGCACGCCGTTGCCGCATCACCCGGAAATAATGAGGGGCGCAGGTGGCTTTCAGCTCGATTCCGCCTTCGAGCGAGCGATCATAGAACCAATTCAAAATCTCTTCGTATTCCTCTGCCGGCACCATCTGCTCGGTGGCGATGTCTACGCCGCACCCCACCGGAACCAGGAGGAAGGTGTGCAACGCGTCCGCTCCGATTTCCTTAGCCAGCTCCAGGACGGCGGGGAGCTGATGCGCATTATGCCGGGCAATCGTCATGTTTATCTGGAGTGACATCCCCAACTCGCGCAGGTTTTGGAAACCGCGTAGCGCGGCATCAAAGGCGCCGGGCATGCCGCGAAACGCGTCATGGGTGGAAGCGTCGGCGCCGTCCAAACTGATGGAAACACGCCGTACACCGGAATCCAAAATCTTGCGGGCCATCTGCTTTGTTACCAAGGTGCCATTAGTGGCCAGCGCCACACGAATCCCCAGGCATGCGGCATAGCTGGCAAGATCGAAGATGTCGTGCCGGAAAAGAGGTTCGCCACCGCTCAGAACTAGGATTGGTAGGAATGACTGAGAGACTTGCTTTATTAAGTTCAGGGCTTTGGTTGTAGGTAGGTCATATGGTGATGAGAGCTCTGTAGCGGTGGCACGACAGTGAATGCAACGCAGGTTACATCCCTTGGTCACCTCCCAAAAAACGAGCCGCGGTTTGTAGTCTACATTGTTCATTAAAGCTTCACGACTCGATCTTGAAGGCTGGCAGTTTCACCCAGCTAGCTTTTCCACGAGCACGTCTTTTTCCATCGCCTCAAGGAATTGAGACGCAGGGCCGGGGATATCTCTTTCATTCAGACAGCGGGCAAGAGAGACTTGCGATATCCACCATTATATGCCTCTGTTGGGTTAGCCCTGGTCGCGAAGGGAACACTCGGTGGCTTGTGTTTGATCTTGAGATTTAACGGGGGTTAGAGATTCCGGTTCGTCCGATTTCCGGTATCCCCAACCCCCAACCCGTCAGATGACGGGCTCCTAGGACCCGAAGTCCCTCGCACCCTTGAAACGGGCACGCCTCATGCCAAACTCAAGAAGATCAAAGAACTCCACAAGGTTGGATTCAAGCCGAAGGAACAAAACAGCTTAGCGATTTTTGAATTGGACAAGGGCTGGAATTGCTTCACAAATCATGAGATTAGGAAGTGCGGAAAATGACGGTTGACAAACCCACCGGGGGGTGAAAAGGCGCAAAGTCCCCAACCCTGGTTCGTGTTGACAGATGCAAGAAACACCGTTGACAGGAGTTAACTCCAATAGTCGCTGTAAACTGCTTATCGTTCTTCGCAGCGGCTGCCCTTAGCAACGCGTAAGTTTCGGAAAAAATAATTTCGACTTGGCATGCCATGCTGGCTCGGTGACCGCAAACCCTCTCGGGCGGGCGCGCCATCATGAAGGGGGTACCAGACGCGAGTTCGAGTCTTATAGAGGATTCCAAAATATAATGACGGCTCAGGGGGTAACGCCGGCATCTTGCTCACATCGCAGAATCACCCGAGACGGCGGCGCTAGGAAGACTCGATCATGTCCCCAGTCGGAAGGGTTGCGGGGTCCGTTGAGGTCTGTTAATGTTATGAATCGCGACCGTTCGTCATGACTTCACCATGCCCAAGATGCGGCGACGCGAAAATAGATCCGGTCAGGCACGGGCTCATGTACAAACTCGTGTGGGCTTTTGGGTATCGACTGCACGAGTGCGCGCGGTGTCGCGCGCCACGCTTTATACCCAGACATGATGGAATATCGCCTTACTCATCACAAATGGGGAAGGGGCCGGTAAGCCCACCCCCCTTCGCGGAGGAAAGAGGGGCTTTAAGAACGGTCGAAGAGAACCTCGAGCCGAAAGTTACCAGGCAGGTTACCGCGGCAGATTCCTCGGAGCGAGGTTTGCGTCGTTGTCCGGTTTGCGGCAGCACGGCATACCACCGTACCCACCGCACCACCCTGGAACGGATCCTGTCGCGCCCACGGATGGCTCGCTGCGAGAAGTGCGGGGTGCGCTTCCCGTATCCCGGGCATCGTGATAGGTCATCTGGCTTGATAAAATTGAGGGAGCCGGTGGCAACTGTACCCCGCTCTGCGGAGGAGAAAAGGGCTACAAGAATGGCCGAAGAGAACACCCAGCCGAAAGTTACCCAGCAAGTCCCCGGCGCGGATTCGTCAAACCGTGGATTGCACCGCTGTCCGACTTGCGGCAGCACGGCATACCACCGAACCCGGCGCACCACCCTGGAACACCTCCTGTTGCGCCCACGGATGGCCCGCTGCGAGAAGTGCGGGTTGCGCTTCCCCTATCCTGGGCATCGTGAGAAACATCCTGACCCATTGAAAGTGGTGGAGCCCGGGGCAACTGTACCCCGCCCTGTGGAGGAGAGGAGGGCTCCAAAGATGGCCGAAGAGAGCTCCCAGCCCAAAGTTGCCCAGCAAGTAGCTGTCGTAGATTACTCGAACCATGGATTGCGCCCCTGTCCGGTTTGCGGCAGCACGGAGTACCGCCGTTCTCGGCGCACCATCCTGGAACGAATCCTGTTGCGCCCAAGGATGGCCCGCTGTAGGAAGTGCCGCAACCGCTTCCCCTATCCCAAGAGCTAGCGGTCTTGGGACTCGCAGGCCTGCGAGTCGGCGCCATGGCTGGATTTGCCGATTTCAAGCTCTCAAAAAGGGTGGGACACCTTTCCAAATGCCCTCTTCGAATGTCACGGGCCGAATTGCCAAAGCCTCCGGAATCGTGATGGCGGGAGTGTTGCTGAGCCGCCTGTTGGGTTTTCTTCGTGATTGGACGGTGGCCCACCAGATTGGTTCGAACTCCACCACGGACACCTACTACGCCGCCTTCACCTTGCCGGACTTTCTGAATTATCTGGTTGCCGCTGGCGCTCTGAGTGTAACCTTCATTCCCGTCTTCTCACACTACCTGGCAGAAAAGCAGGAGGACGAGGGCTGGTACGCATTCTCAACCGTCGTCACGGTGATGGGCCTGGCGCTCGTGGCCTTAGTCGGGATCGGTGAGGTCTATGCTCCGCAGCTCGTTGGGGCAATCGCCCCGGGGTTCGCCCCCGCGGCCAAGGCGCGGGCCATTTTCTTGACCCGGCTTATGCTGCCCGCACAGGTTTTTTTCTACCTGGGAAGTATTCTGACCGCAGTCCAGTACGCCAAGGCGCAATTCATCATCCCGTCGCTTTCCGGGGTGGTCTACAACCTCGGGGTCATTTCTGGGGGAGTGTTGCTTTCTTCGCGTATCGGCATCACAGGTTTTGCGGTGGGGGTGCTGGGTGGCGCGTTGTGTGGGAACTTCCTCTTGCAGATTTACGGAGCGCACCGGGCCGGAGCACGTTTCACGCCCAACCTGGACATCCGGCACCCTGGATTCCGCTGGTTCATCAAGCTCTCCATCCCTATTATGCTCGCGCTCTCGCTCAGCGCAACGGATGACTGGATTATCCGCTGGTTCGGCTCTTATCTGGTCCCGGCGTCCATCACCTGGCTGACCTACGCAAAAACCCTGATGCGGGTTCCCCTGGGCGTTGTCGGCATGTCGGTAGGGGTGGCATCGTTTCCGTTCATGGCACAGCTCTATTCGGAGGGGAAACTCGAGGAACTCAACCGCACCCTTAACGCCACCATGAAAGGGTTGATTGTCCTGTTGGTTCCAATTTCAGCCTTGACCATCGCACAGAGCACTCCCCTCGTCTACTTCATCTTCTCGCACACTCGTCTGCACGCACCGGATTTCCAAGCCACCTCCGCAACTCTCCGGGTCTTCTCCATCGGCATGTTTGCCTGGGCGCTTCAGAATATTCTCGCCCGCGCTTTCTACGCCGCTCGCGACACGATTACCCCTGCCGTGGTGGGAACCGGGCTCACTTTTCTCAGTCTTCCCTTTTACTCGTTGTTGGTCCGCCACTTTCAGCACCTCGGGCTCGCCTTGGCGAGTTCCCTCGGCATCGTCGCCTACACGGTGATTCTGTTTCTGCTCTGGAATCGCCGCATCCGCAATGCCGAGGCTCACGCGCTCGTGATCTTCTTTCTAAAGATGTGCGTGGCCTCTGCGCTCGCAGGCGTCGCTTGCTTCGGGCTGAGTAATTGGTTCGCATCTCATCTTGGCTGGCAAACAACTCAACAAGCCCTTGTCGTCCTGGTGAGCGTTAGCTCAGTAGGTTTGGTTCTGATCGCGGTCCTCGCGAAGCTGCTTAGGGTGAAAGAATTCGGGGACTACTGGCAAAGACTGGTGGCAAAGTGAAGGGCTCTCGCTGTCCCCGATGGCAAGGGCCCCAACGGCCGCAAAAGCCCCTTCTGGGTTCGGAATAGAAGAAGTGACATGCACCGACCCGTAAGAGGCCGCGCCAGCATATGGATACCTCCACAAGCAGCGAAGCGTTCCATTCCTAACTTACGGCACTGGGGAATGACACGTAGAGCCCATTAGCTTCGAGCGTTTTGACGAGCTTTCGTGTGTATGGACTCTTCTCATTGAGGTATTCGTACGGATTAAGCCCTGGCAATAAAATGAACACGAGTACACATGCTTCGTAAGCGCCAGAAAGCACGTGAACTGACGCCTTCATTAGCGCATCCTTGAAACCGCTTGTGCCCTGTTTTTTCTCTCGGTCAAACTCGAAGGCACACTTGAAAGGACGTAGCACCGCGGCGTCCGGCCATGTCGACGTCCCGAGGATTGGATAACTGCGTTCTTGTTTTCTGCCCCGTCGGTCCCTCCCTTCCCAGTCGAAGAGAATGTCCTGAGGAGCTTCATCTCTTGACTCGGTCTCTAAGAACCGCTTAAGGTGTCGGCGAATCAAGGGAGCCGTGGCCTTGTGTTCTTCAAATGGGCGCAACTTTTTCCGAAACGGCCTCGACTTGAACGCTTGACTGATGTCGTGTGCGAACTTACGAGCGAGCTGCGAGTCGGCGGATTGCATATCGTGTCCTCCTCTCTCCGAAATCGGTGCGATGCATCAAGTTAGATGGCACGCGGCCCAACACCCCCTTTATTTCACAGTCCGGCGGGTGGCGCATCCAGCGTGCTTCTTGCGACATGTGCGACGCAAAATGCGGGGGTGGCAGCACAGCATGACAATAATGGCCTCGGCTTCGCGCGCCGTTCAAAGGCCAGCGGCTTTGGCCATTCCGGTCACTGGGCCCGGCTCCGGCTGGGCGTTCACTGATCGCACACATGCCAAACAGCGGCATGCGCCACCCGCGATTCGCCGGGGCCACACGAACTACCTCATGCGTTTGCGCTTCGGATACTTGCCCCGAAGCGCCGCCTTAACTATGGCCAGCGTGTCATACGCAAAGTCGTGGTCCACCATCCATTCCAGGTAAGAGGAGTGACGTTCCGCTACCTTGCTGACCGCCACGCCTACATACTTTCCGAACGTGAAGACCGCTCGTTCAGCCTCCCAGCGGAAGCGTCTTCCCGAGTCGAGGAACAGTGGGCCCCCAGGTCTCAGGACTTCATGGAGGTCGCCTACAGTGCGCGGCAAGTGAGGGTATCGGCGCAACTGTGCCTGGAGTAGATCCCAACAGGCCACCGTATCCGCAACGGCACCATGAGCGCCCTCATGTACTCTGCCACAATAAAACTCAACCGCCTCCTCCAACTTCCGGGACCGCTCAACCAAGCAGATGGCTAGCGCGTCAATTACTTTCCTTCCCCTTAGAGAGAACGGGTGTCGGGCGCGCTCGAATTCCCGCAGTAGAAGTGGCAGGTCGAATCTCTCGATATTGAATCCCATCACGTCGCGGCCCCTCAGAATACAGGCCACCTTCTGAGCGATGACGCGAAACTTGGGCTGCCCCTTCACATCACGGTCGCTAATCCCGTGGGTTTGCGTTGCTTCGCGCGGGATCGGAACTCCGGGGTTCACCAACCACCGATGCGGCATCCGCTTCCCGCGCGCGTCCACCTCAAGGATCGCCAACTCCACAATTCGGTCCGCGTCCGTGTCCAAGCCGGTGGTTTCGAGGTCAATCACGGCGAGCGGTCGGATCAACTTGAGGATCATGGTTTATCCCTCACCCCGTAAGCGCGGGTGGCGCATACGCCGCGCCTCTTGCCATTCTGGAGCGCACGGCGGAAAAGAACGAGCGCTCGCCTCTTGTTGGGAGCGAGCACAGTGCCGCACAACCCAACGGGTCCGCGTGTTGAGCCCCCGCAACTCAGATGACACCTGGGCATGACCATCCTCCTTATCCTGCCATTCTGGTCAAAAAAACGCCATTGGGTTCGCCTCAACACTGGAGATTACCTTGCCGACTGCAGGTGAGACCATGCCGCATCCTCCTCAGGGCGGTTCCAGTCTGTGAGTGCCGCCTCACTAAGTAGCGCCGCTTCGTCACCGATAGCTTCCGGCTCGTCGAGAATCACGACCAGAGCCCGACGGCTCGACCCAAGATGCACAGGCTGAAGCAGCCTAACCTTTCCTTGATCGTCAACCACAGCCTCAACTGTTTTGATCATGGCCACATACCTCTCCAGGTATTGTACAGGAAGCCGGATCCGCTTTGCATCCGTCTAGTGAAGTAAAGTTAGCCGGCTAGGCTGCCGTGTGGCGCAGACATGCTGTAGTTTGCATGTCTGCGGTGAGTCGGTAAACTAACGCGAAACATTAGAGGTTCGGCTTTCAGGTTATTTTCAGAATCTTGGCGTACCCTTTTGATCGCTGTCATTCCGACCCTGAGCGGAGCGAAGGGGAGGAATCTCGCTCTGGAAACAAAGGACCTGAGAGATTTCTCGCTTCGCTCGGAATGACAGGCTAGCGGGTTTTTCAGCATCCTGCTAAACAAGAAAGGGAGGTCTATCATCATGCGCAAGACGATCACGCTTCTCGCAAGCACCGGCGTGCTTGCACTGGCAGCAGTCCTCTTTACAGGAACATTCTCAGGCGCGGCTGGCCAAGCACCAGGCCCGTCCGGCTATCACGTCATTAAATCCGTTCCCGTGGGCGGTGAGGGCTTTTGGGACTATCTCACTGTCGATAGCGAGGCGCGCCGCCTCTACATTTCACACGGGACTCACGTCCAGGTCATGGACATTGACAGCTATGCCATCGTGGGTGATATTCCTGACACTCAAGGCGTACACGGCATCGCGCTGGCTCCCGAGTTGGGCCGCGGCTTCACCAGCAACGGCCGCGCCAATACCGTGACGATCTTCGACCTGAAGACGCTGAAGGCCATCGGCACAGTGAACGCCGGGACCAACCCCGATGCTATCGTTTACGACGGCGTCACGAAGCGCGTCTTTACGATGAACGGGCGTAGCCACGACGCCACCGCCATCAATGCCGCCGATGGTACCGTCGCCGGCACGCTCGAGCTGGCCGGCAAGCCGGAATTTGCGGTTGGGGACGGCAAGGGCAGCATCTACGTGAACATCGAGGACAAGTCCGAGCTCGTCCAGTTCGACGCGCAGAAGTTGACCGTGCTGAACCGCTGGCCGCTGGCCCCATGCGAGGAGCCCTCCGGTTTGGCTATGGATTTGAAGGGCCGCCGCCTCTTTGCCGGATGCGGCAATAAAATGATGGCTGTCGTGGATGCGGATACCGGGAAGGTCATCGCTACACCGGCCATCGGCCAGGGCGTGGACGCCAACCGTTTCGATCCAGAAACGAACTATGCCTTTGCCTCCACCGGCGAGGGGATTCTCACCGTCGTGCATGAAGATTCGCCGGATAAGTTCTCGGTGGTGGAAAACGTTCCGACGAAACGCAGCGCGCGCACTTTGGCGCTCGACATGAAAACGCACAACATCTTCCTGGCGGCGGCCGACTTCGAGCCCCCGGCCCAGGGCGAGCGGAGGCCCAGGGTGAAACCCGGCTCCTTCGTCATCCTGGTTGTTGGCAAGTAGCAGTTCGACGACGAAACAATCCCGCACTATTACGCGCGTGTGAAGCTGTACAAATACCTTGCAGAAGGAGCAGAGCAATGAACCTTTGTTCTGAGATTACCCTGAGCATCTTCGTGGTCACCCTAGGTTTCACCGTTGGCCATGCCTCGGAAAAGGCAATCACAATGAAGGATTTGCCGGCGGCTGTGCAACGAACGGTTCAGGAACAGAGCAAGGGCGCTGCCATCCTGCATCTTTCCAGGGAAGTCGAAGGCGGCAAAACAGTCTACGAAGTCGAGATGAAAGTGAAGGGTCACGGCAAAGACGTTACAATAGACGCCTCGGGAGCTGCCATTGAGGTGGAGGAAGAAGTGGCGCTGGAAAGCATCCCCGGCGCTGCCCGGGCGGCCATAAAGGAAGCTGCAGGGAGCGGTCAGATAACAAAAGTTGAGACGGTCACTGAAGGAAACCAATTAGCATACGAGGCACACCTGCGCAAAGACGGAAAGAGGTCAGAGGTCAAGGTTAGCGGGGATGGCCGCTTACTCCCGCCAGATTAGGGTGGAGTCGTGATGCAGAAATGATTCCGAAAAAACTTCCAGGAATGCTCTTCGCCCTGCTTTTGGGGATTGGAACGGCGTATCCCCAGCAGCCATCCCGGCTCCCGATCCAGGAAGCTCTCGACCTTGCGGACAAGCAAAACCTCGACCTCGCTGCGGCACGCAGACGGCGGGCTGTGGCGCTGGCAGGAATCCGGATTGCCGGGCAAAGGCCCAATCCCTCTGCAAACGTCACTGCTTTGCGCGATGAGCCACACGAAGGCCTTTTTTTCGACCAGCCAGTGGAAATCGGCGGAAAACGTGGACGAAGGATTGACGTTGCCCGGCAGGAAGGGGCGCTGACCGAGCTCGAAATCGCCGCCCTGGCCCGCCAGGTGCGACGAAGCACTCGCGAAGCCTACTACGCCGCAGCCCACGCGCGCGCGGAGTCCGAAAGGCTGGCGCGCGTGGTGGAAGTTGCAAAGCGCCTGGCGCAAATTGCTGAGGACCGCTTCAAGACCGGAGACGTTGCGCAGCTCGAGGTGATCCAAACCAGCCTGGAAGTCTCCCGCGCCGAAGCAGACCTCCAGGTCGCCCGGCAGCGCGAGAAGGTTTCGATGAGCCGGTTCAACGCGCTCCTGAATGAACCCGCCTCAAAAGCCTGGGATCTGGCAGGGACTCTCGAGGACAATACCCCCACGGCGCACTTGCAAGACCTCATCAGCCGCGCCTACCAATCAAACCCCGACTTGCAACACCTGGGCGGCGAAAAAAAGGTTGAGGAGAGCCGTCGCTCCCTGCTCAAGGCCGAGAGGATTCCCAACCTTGACTTGGAAGCCGGGGTCGATTTTAACGCGCCACACGATTTCCGTTATGGGCCACGCGGCCAGATTTCCATTGGTCTTCCGCTCTTCACTCGCAACCAAGGGGAAATCGCGCAATCATTGGCGAATGAGCGCGTCTTGGAGGCCGAAAGCGCAGCCACCGAGCGCTCCGTTTCCGCCCGCGTGGAAGCCGGCTTCTACGACCTCGAAGCCCAACGCACGCAAGTTCAACTCTACCGCGACAGGCTGCTCCCCGTGGCCCGTCAACTCGAGAGCATGGCCGAGGAAAGCTACCGGGCCGGAAAAACCAGCATCTTGACGGCAATCCAGGCCCAGCAGGCCGTGCAGAGCGTGGAGAGTAGTTATCTCCAGAGCCTCGAGCAATTACAGGGCTTTTACGCCGGCTTGGAAGAAACGGTGGGAGGACCGGTGGAATAAATGCGTTTCGAAGAGACTGCGAATGTAGGGCCGGGGCTTGCCCCGCGGCTGTCCAAATTAGCGACTCATGCGAGCGCGCAGTGCGGCCCTGCCGCCCTCCTCTCCAAAAACTTCACGCAACGATGTCATTCCGAGCGGAGCGAGGAATCTCGCTCTGATTCTTTCTTCCGCATAACCTCTAGTCCGCCTCGAGCTCCCGATCCGCCTAAGCGCAGAGCAAGATTCCTCGCTGCGCTCGGAATGACACCAGTAGTGTGTTTCCTGTCCTTGGCGCTCGCTCTATTGCTCTTGCCTTCATGCTCCAAGAAATCGTCCAAGGGTGAGGACACCGAAGAGGGTACAGCGAACATCGTGGCGGAAGTGACTGTCACGCGCGTGGGGCGTGCTGACATTCAATCAACTCTTTCGGTCAGTGGGACCGTTTCCGCGCTGCCGAATCAAGACGTTCGCGTCAGCTCGCTCGTTCCCGGCCGTGTCGCCCTGATGATGGTGGCAGAAGGTGATCACGTCCGCGAGGGCCAAGTGCTGGCGAAAATCGATGATCGGCCTTTCCGCGACCAGGTTCAGCAGGCCCAGGCGGCGGTGGATCAGGCCAAGGCGAACCTGGAAAATTCACGTCTGAACCTGCAACGCAATGAGAGGCTGCTCGAGCGGGGCATTGCCGCACGGAAAGACCTCGAGGATGCCCGCACGCAGGCCAGCGTCAACAAGGCTGCCCTGAGCCAGGCAGAAGCCGCACTATCACTAGCCCGGCTGAACCTCTCGCGGACGGAAGTGCGCTCCCCCCTCACGGGAATGATAGTCAAGCGCTTGCTGAGTGTGGGCGAGCAGGTGGACGGCACGGCTGCCCAGCCGGTGTTTGAAGTGGCGAGCACGTCAGAGGTGGAGCTGTTCGGCAATGTGCCCGCCCTTTACCTCAACAAGATCCGCGTGGGGCAGGCGCTCCAAATTTCCACCGAGGCTTTTCCGGGCAAGACATTTCAGAGTCACGTGGTGGCAATCTCTCCCGCCGTTGATCCCGCCACCAACGTGGGGCTAGTCCGAATCCGAATGGCTAATGGCGCAGGACTGCTGCGGCTGGGAATGTTTCTCACCGCTCAGGTGCCGCTCGAAACGCATCGCAACGCGCTGGTAGCCCCCCTCGAGGCAGTTTACCGCGACCAGGATGGAAACCCGGAGATTTACCGTGTGCAGGGCGAAAAAGCGGAGGCGGTCCCGGTAAAACTGGGGCTCGAAACAAAGGACCGCGTCGAGCTGCTCTCCGGGGCGCAAGAGGGTGAGACCATAATCCTCGGCGGAGGCTACGGTCTTCCCGCACAGGCCAAAATCAAGGTCAAATCATGAACGTCGTCCGCTTCTGTCGCCGGAACAGTCGCGCCGTTTACCTGCTGACGGGCTTGCTGGTGGTTGCGGGCCTGGTTTCGGTTTTCCGCTTGCCCAGCAACATCTATCCCGAGCTTTCCTTCCCGCGCATCGTCATCCTCGCGCACGCGGGTGATCTTTCGCCTCGAAACATGCTCCTCACGGTGACGCGACCTCTCGAAGAGGAGGCGCGGACAGTGCTGGGTGCACGCCGCGTGCGCTCCAGGACCATCCGGGGGGCCACCGAGATTTCCGTTCTGTTCAATCCCGACATGGATATGCAGTATGCGCTTCAGCTCCTGCAGGCGCGCGTCAGCGACGTCAGAACGGACCTGCCCGCGTCCACCGACATCTCGGTCGAGCGCATTACACCCACGGCGTGGCCCATCCTCATGTTTGTCCTGAACGGCAACGTCCCGGACTCGGACCTGCGCGATTATGCCTACTACAACCTGCGTCCGCTCTTCAGCCGGGTGCCGGGCGTGGCGCTTGTCGAAGTCCAGGCCAGCCAAACGCGCGAGGTTTCTGTAATCGTCGATCCGCAGAAGATGCTCGCCCACCGCCTTTCCTTGCCGGACATCGCCGACCGCCTGCGCGCCACCAACGGGGTGACCTCCGTCGGCCGATTGGACAAAGACTATTCACGCTATCTCGTCTTGGCCACCGGCCAGTTTACCGACCTGGACGATATTCGAAATTCCGTCGTGGCGGTGGAGGGCCAGACGCCCATCCGGGTTTGCGACCTCGGTGAAGTCCGGGACGGAGTCGAGGATCCCCGCATCCTGGTTTACGGGAACGGCAGGCCGGGAGCCTTGCTCAGCATCTCACGCCAGATTGGTGGGAACATCCTGCAAGTCGCCGATCAGGCCAAGGCGCTGGCGAAAGACCTGGGCTCGGCAATTCCCAGGACGCTGCACCTCTCGGCCGTTTACGACTTGGCGGAATTCGTGCGCGAGGCGGTGGCCAGTATCCGCGATGCAGTCCTGATCGGATGTTTGCTCGCGGTTGTTATTCTCTTCGTCTTTCTGCGCGAAAGCCGCACCACCCTGATTGCGGCAACTACACTTCCCATCACCGTCGTTAGCACCTTTTTCTTCATGAATTTGTTCGGGAGCACGCTCAACCTGATGTCGCTGGGTGGGTTGGCCATTGCCATCGGACTGATCATCGACGACGCGGTGGTCATCATTGAAAACATCTACCGCCATCTCGGACTTGGCGAGCCGCCCGCAGAAGCGGCGGAAAAAGGAACGCAGGAGTTGCTGGGCGCCGTCATCGGCTCTACGGCAACTACCGTGGTTGTGTTCTCTCCCTTGAGCCTGCTGAAAGGCGTGGTGGGCGATTTCTTCTCGGCGCTTTGCCTCACCCTTGCCGTGTCGGTGCTTCTCTCGCTCGTATTCGCGCTAACCCTCATTCCCCTCCTCTCCCAAAGGTTTCTCTCCCCGGAGCGTCACCGTGTGACGGCGGAGAGTTTCATCGGGCCCATCAATCGTGCCTATGAAAAAGCCGTTCGGTGGTCGCTTCGCAAGCGTTGGGTGGTGGCAGCAGCTACCCTGGCTTCCATCGCCATCGCCGTGTTTCTTTACACGCGCGCCGAAACCGGCTTTCTTCCTGACATGGACGAAGGTGGTTTTGTCCTCGACATGTGGACACCGCCGGGAACTTCCCTGGCGGAGACTGACCGTATCGACCAACTGGTGGGGGACCAGGTCCAAAAGACACCTGAAACCGAGGCCTTCTTGCGCCGCACCGGCGCGGAGATGGGGCCTTTCGCCACCACTCAAAACACGGGCGAGATTGTGGTCAAGCTGAAACCCCGCTCCCGGCGCGACCGCAGCATCTACGAGACCATGGATGAGCTCCGCCAAACCATCCTCACCAAGATTCCCGGGGTGCGGGTGGAGTTCACTCAAGTGCTCCAGGACATGATTGGCGATATGGAAGGAAACCCCAACCCCATTGAGGTGAAAATTTTCGGCAGTAACATGCCTGAACTGGAGAGGCTTGCGGACGAGATCGGGCCGAAAATGCAGCAGATCCCCGGCATCGTGGATTTCCAGGGTATCCTCAAGGGCAACCCGGAAATCGTGGTTCACGTTGATCCTGTCCAGGCAGGCCATCTCGGCCTCACCGTGGACCAAGTCTCGCAGCAGGTGGGGGCGGGGCTGCTGGGGTTGACGGAGACCGATCTTCGCCAGACCGACCGCACTATCGGCATCCGCGTGCGCTTTCCGGATTCGTTCCGATATAACTACCCGGACGTGCAGCAGTTCCCCATCCTCACGCCGAGCAAGCAAATTGTGCCGGTTTCCGCTCTGGCCCGGATCGAGACCGTCCAGGGCGAGAGCGAATTGACGCGCGAGAATCAGCGCTTGATGGTGGCCCTCTCGGCGCGACTCGAGAACCGCGGCCTGGGAAGCGCCGTACGCGACGTGAAGAACCTCCTGAGCACTATCCAATTTCCAGTGGGGACCACCTATGAAATCGGCGGCCTCTATGAAAGCCAGCAAAGCTCCTTCCGCGACCTCCTCTCCGTCCTCGGCCTGGCGCTGGCGGCGGTTTTCATCGTGCTGGTGATCCAGTTCCGCGCCTTCGCCCCCGCCTTGATTATCATGTCGGCTGCCCCGCTTTCACTCCTCGGCGTCTTCGTGATGCTGCTCGCCACCGGGACGGCGCTCAATGTCTCGTCATTTATGGGGATCATCTTGATGGTGGGGTTGGTCGTAAAGAACGGCATCATTCTTTTTGACTACGTTCACAAGCTCTGGGAAGAGCAAGGGATGCCGCTTAGCGAAGCCCTGGTGCAGGCCGGCAAAATCCGTGTGCGTCCCATTTTGATGACGACTCTGTGTACCCTTTTTGGCTTGCTTCCGCTGGCGCTGGGTCTGGGGGCGGGAGCGGAATTGCAAAAACCCTTGGCCCTGGCCGTCATCGGCGGCCTCTCCGTCTCGACTTTCATTACTTTGCTGGTGATGCCGGTGCTCTATTCCTTGCTCGAGCAGAAGCGCGCGTGAGTCCGTTGTCCGTAGTCCGTGGTCCGTTGGGGAAAAGGGGCTAGGTGCTGGGGGCTGGGTGCTTGGTGCTGGGGCGATTTCGGATTTGGGATTTTAGATTTTGGATTGCCCTCTCGCTTGCGCCGACGACTTGTTGCCTTCTGCCTACTGCCTACTGCTTACTGCCTTGAAATCTTGATTCTGCAAACTCGGTGCTTATGGGTCAAGTTTTCCATTTCTGGCTTTGCTCCCCGTCAGGGGAGCACTTTGAGTAGTCCCGCAGGCGCGGGGTGAAACCCACGGATAGGAACGGATCAAGCAACATCCGGCCCTGAAAGGGCCGAACCACCTTGGACAACCCCTTGCGGGGTTGGACGGCCTTTCAGGGGAACACCGACCGTGGGCTTGCGCCCACGGCTATCCACGGTCCACCGCTTCGCGGTGAGAACATGCTCGTGGGTCCATGGCGAAGCCTCGCTAGTTTCCAATTTCCATTTTCCAGTTTCATTTCTTGCCCGCGGTGAGGGCTGCCCGCGTTGAGCCCATGGTCATCTCGAGGGATTCTTTGGGAATGCTGGTTACGAAGGGCTTGATCAGCCAGCCCAATCCTGTGGGAATGTCGCGGGTGAGGGAAATTGACTCGCATTCGACGTAGACGCCGCCGTCTTTCTCCTCAAACTTCCAATAGGAATTGAGTCGCCAGAGGAATCCCTCGTCCTGGCCGACGGGCTTTTCGCGCTCATTCGGTGTGTCGGCATTGGCCACTTCGGCGATTCTGGTTGAATAAGAGCGGCTGTACCAGCGCGTGGAATCAATGGGGAAATAATGGACGTCGTGATAGGTGTTGAGCGTGACGGTGATGACTCTCTCTTTCCGCAGGCGATAATAGATCTGGAAGTCATTCCCTGTGTGGGCGACCAGACGCGAGCGAACCACCTCCGGCTGATAGATATCCTGGTGGTGATTGTAGTCCTGTGCCAGAGCGATCGTCTGTGGAAGATTTGCGCCCGGAACGAAAACTGTTCCCAGCCAATGATGGATGATTGCCTCCGGCGCCTCCAGCGTGTGACCGGAAGCATCGAGCGTCTGAAGCTGCTCCATAAAAATCTCACCGCGCTGGAGTGCGGCCAGGACTTCGGACCGGCGCGGCGCAGGAAGTTCATCCAGATACAAGAACTTTTCAGTTTGTGAAACTTCCCCATTGATTCGTGCCTCAGTCAACTGAACGTACCTGTCGAAGGCTTCAACTGTTTTCGGCCTCAGCTCGGCGCTCATCACTTCGGGCGTTTGCACCCCGAGAATCTCTATCGCCAGGAGAATGGTGAGCCACTTGATGGGTATCTGTAGCAACATCATCCCCAACCATAGCACATCTGGCCAAGCTTAGCAGGACGCTGAAAAATGCTCGTAGCGGCGGGCCTCAGCCCGGCGATGTCGTAGCGGACGTCCCGCCCTCCGGACCTGCGGCCCTCCAAAAGCAGAAGACACTAAACAGGGTAGGATTCAAATCGTATGAAGGCTAAAGGCTGAAAGCTGACCCGCCGCGGCGGGATAGGTGACCGCTGAAAGCTTTTCTTGACATGCCACACAACTTGCTGTAGCCTATCAGTGTTATGTTAGCGCTGAAGGGTGAACACCATGGGGCGGGGAAGAGGAGGATTCAGGATTCGGGATTCAGGACAGACAAGACCAAGGCACACATGCTAAGCGGCTCGACAGGGCAGGATGGGTGAGTTCGCCGGCATGCTTGAACAAAGGAATTCTTTTTTTGCACGAACGACGCGGGAATGTTGTTGAAAACAAAGGGGCGCTGTGGAAAAAGCCGGAACGAGGCGGGAATGTATATGAAAACAAAGGAGATTCGGTCCCAAAGCGGGAATGTTGTTGAAAAGAAAGGGGGAAGAGCAGGATTCAGGATTCAGGATTCGGGATTCAGGACAGACAAGACCAGGGCACACATGCTAAGCGGCTCGACAGGGCAGGATGGGTGAGTTCGCCGGCATGCTTGAACAAAGGAATTCTTTTTTTGCACGAACGACGCGGGAATGTTATTGAAAACAAAGGAGCGCTGTGGAAAAAGTGGGGCCGAAGCGGGAATGTGTTTGAAAACAAAGGAGATTCGGTCCCAAAGCGGGAATGTTGTTGAAAAGAAAGGGGGAAGAGCAGGATTCAGGATTCGGGATTCAGGACGGACAAGACCGAGGCACACATGCCAGAGGCTGGGGCAATTTTCGGTTTTAAATTTTCGATTTCAGATCGCCACGCCCAGGGACGTGCCACCTACTGCCTACTGCCTTTTGGAATCTTGGGTGCGGCAGAGGTCATGCGAGTCTTCCAGTCTGAGTTTTTTGACGCAAGCCAGAAATACGACGAACTGTCTGCATTGGCAAGCTGCTGGCTTTGACAACACCTGGCAACCCGCGTAAGATTCATGCTTTGAATCAATCCAGTAATTATGAACAACGGAGGATTATTTATGCCTGTTAAGGTTGGAATCAATGGGTTTGGGCGCATTGGACGGAACTTGTTGCGTGCGGCGCTCAACGATCCAGGAATTGAATTCGTAGCGGTCAACGACATCACTGACCCGAAAACCCTGGCTCATTTGCTGAAGTACGACTCGGTATTCGGAATCCTGGCCGCCGAAGTGGCTCACGGTGGAGACTGCATCACGGTAAATGGCAAGTCGATCCGGGTTTTTAAGACCAAGGACCCCGCGGACCTTGATTGGTCTTCCTTGGGCGCAGAGGTTGTGGTTGAATCCACCGGCCTTTTCACCAAGGCGGAGGACGCAAAGAAGCACCTGAAGGGCACCGTGAAGAAAGTCATCATCACGGCGCCGGCCAAAGGTGAAGACATCACCATCGTGCTGGGGGTGAATGAGCGAGCCTACGACCCGGCCAAGCACCACATCATCTCGAACGCTTCCTGCACCACCAACTGCCTAGCCCCGGCGGCCAAAGTGGTTCACGAGAACTTTAAGATTCTCAAGGGTTCGATGACCACCATTCATGCCTATACGAACGACCAGCGCATCCTGGACCTGCCCCACAAGGATCTGCGCCGGGCTCGCGCTGCCGCCCTGTCCATGATTCCCACCACGACCGGCGCCGCCAAGGCCATTGGACTTGTGATACCCGAACTCAAGGGCAAGCTGGATGGTTACGCCATGCGCGTCCCCACCCCGGACGTTTCGGTGGTTGACCTGGTATCGCTCGTCGAGAAGCCCACCACGGCCGAAGAAGTGAACGCCGCTCTCAAGAAGGCTGCGGAAGGCCCCATGAAGGGCATTCTCCAGTACGTCGAAGAGGAGTTGGTCTCCAAAGACTTCACCGGCAATCCGCACTCGTCCATGGTGGACGCCGGCTTCACCAAGGTCATCGATGGCAATCTGGTGAAGGTGATCGCTTGGTACGACAACGAGTGGGGTTACTCCTGCCGCGTCAGGGACCTGATCGGCTTCGTGGGGAAGAGCCTCTGAAGCAAACTGCCCGTGGTCCGTGGTCCGTTGTCGTAGTCCGTTGCAAGCCATCTCGCATTTGTCAGCGGACGGCTGACAACGGACACGGGACACAATAGCCAACTGTCCGTGGTCCCGCCGCGGCGGGTCCGTAGTCCGTTGCAACTGGTCGATAAGCTTGCAAACAAACTCAATGCTTATCTCCGCTCGACCGGACCCCTTCCAAAAGCAAGCCGTCGGGACAACGGAGGATTGGCAACGGACGACGGACCACTGACGACTGACCACGGACGACGGACCACTGACATCTCAGAAAGGAAATATCCATGTCAAAACTATCTATAACGGATATTAACGTTTCGGGTAAGCGTGTCTTCATGCGCGTGGATTATAATGTCCCGCTGAACGACGCCTCCGAGATCACCGATGACACCCGCATTCGCGCCTCGCTTCCCACCATCCAGTACGCCCTGGGACAGGGTGCGCGGCTCATTCTGGCTTCGCACCTGGGAAGACCCAAAGGGAAGCCCAATCCGAAAATGAGCCTGAAGCCGGCAGCCACGCGGCTTTCGGAGCTGCTCGGCAAGCCCGTGGCCTTCGCCGCCGACTGCGTGGGCCCGGAAGTCGAAAAGCAGGCCCAGGCGCTCAAGGACGGGGAGGTGCTGCTGCTCGAAAATCTGCGCTTCCATCCTGAAGAGGAAAAGAACGTGCCGGAATTCGCCCGGCGACTGGCGGCCCTGGCCGAGGTTTACGTGAACGACGCTTTCGGCACCGCTCACCGCGCGCACGCTTCAACCGAGGGCATCACCCATTTCCTTTCGCCCTGCGCGGCGGGCATGTTGATGGAGAAGGAGCTCGAATATCTGGGGAAGGCGGTACAGAACCCCGCCCGTCCGTACGTAGCGATTGTGGGCGGCGCCAAGGTCTCCGACAAGATCGAACTGCTCGAGAATTTCGCGAAACTCGCGGACACTGTGCTGGTGGGCGGGGCCATGGCTTACACCTTCCTGAAGGCAGAGGGCGTGGAAGTCGGCCAATCCAAAGTTGAAGATGACAAGCTGGAAAGCGCCAAGGCGCTGCTGAACTTCGCCAAGAGCAGCGGCAAGAAGTTCCTGCTGCCCAAGGACCACGTGGTAGCCGAGAAATTCGACGCCAGCGCACCGGCGGAAGTGGTCAACACGCAGAACATTCCCGTCGGCTGGATCGGATTGGACATCGGACCCGCCACGCGCGCCGAATATGCCCGGGAAATTGCCGGTGCCAAGACAATCGTCTGGAACGGCCCCATGGGTGTCTTCGAGATGAGCCAGTTCGCGGAAGGCACCCTGGCCATCGCCAGGGCGGTTGCCGCTTCTTCAGCGCTTTCCATTGTCGGCGGCGGCGACTCCGTGGCGGCGGTGAAAAAGATGGGCGTGGCGGATAAGATCAGCCACATCTCAACCGGCGGCGGCGCGTCGCTCGAGTTCTTGTCGGGATTGACGTTGCCCGGTGTGGCAGCACTCACGGAAAAGCAGTAGGCAGTTGGCAGTCGGCAGACAGCACTAGGCGGTTGCCAGTGGACGAGGCAAGAGGTCCATCAGTCGGCGGGGTAAAAGGCCTGCGGGTCTACCAGATGGCCTATAGGGCAGCGATGGAGGTCTTTCGCCACTCACGGTCATTCCCAGTGGAGGAACGCTACTCTCTGGTCAGCCAGATTCGCAGGTCTTCGCGCTCCGTCGCCGCCCATATTGCCGAGGGATATCGGAAGAGACAGTATCCTGCCATGTTTTCGAGCAAACTAGCAGATGCGGACGGCGAAGCAACAGAAACAAGGGTTTGGCTCGACTTTGCCCGGGATTGTGGCTACCTAACCCCGGAACTCCACGGGGAGTTAACCGCAGCCTACGAAGAGGTCAGCAGAATGCTACACTCCGTAATGAGCGATCCTGAGGAGTTCGCGCCGCGGTGACTGGTGCTAAGGAGCAAGGCAGCGGACTGCGGGCAGCGTGGCGGACGGTCGTCGCACTATAACATGACGTTGGATCCACGCGTCATTTGCAAGCGGAGAAGCCAAAAATGAAACTCGCCCGCCTTGGAGACGCTTTGGATCATTGGAAGGGATCGCTCATCGAGCTGATCGGTGACAAAAGACTGCGAGTGGTGCCCATGCTTACCGATCGAGACCGATGGACTCAACAACACTTCGAAACCTATGCACGACTGTTGCACCGGAAACCCGAGGATGTTCTCAAGAAAGAGAAAGGCGCCCTTTTTTCCAAAAGGACCCGCCACGGCTACTTTTGTGATCTCGAAGAACATGACTTATTCCTAGACCCGGATACTGGCATCGCGTCTGATAAGAAAGCCCAGAAGGAGCACGTCAGCTTTTCCGAGATTGCTCGCCTCCTTTCAGAGTCGAGATCAAGGATGCTTCTGATCTACCAACATGCTTCTCGTGAGAAGGATGGACTTAGGGAGAAGTTGAATTTACTTCGGTCTACGGAGGGTCTCAGAGGATGTGACATATTCGCATACGATTCCGGCGCGGTCAGCATGGTGGTCATATCTCAGAATCGAGGACGAAGCGACAAAGCACTAGCTCGCCTTAAATGCTGGCTTGGCCCCGTCGCCGCCACCCGAATCATCGAGACCCCTACTTCGCAAGGCTAAGGAGAGCTGCGGAAACCGTAGGTCACCTTCCCAGGTCGAATCGAGAAAGTGGAGTTGAACTGAAATATCATTTGTCGAAGGCGGGGCGAGACAAGCGGACTGAGGACGTAGACCTTGATGTTTGCTGGGAAAATCGGTGGCTTGGCTTCGCGAAGGCTGTCGTTATCCTTCGTGAGCTCTTGCGCAGCCAGCCCGGAAGTTTGTGCATCGAAGACGGTTCTGCGTCTGGACAAAGCCTTGCCTTCGGGACATCGGTTTCGGGTCGGAGCGCTAACTGCCGGCTACTGGCTGCCAACTCCGTTCCGCGGACTGCTTACTGCCGACTGCCTACTGCCTACTTTTAACGAAGGACGGAAAACATGCGCACACCTGTCATCGCCGGTAACTGGAAAATGTACAAGACCATCGCGGAAGCGGTGGATTTCATCGAGAAGATCAAGCCGGTGGCGGCACAGGCCGGGTATTGCGAAGTGATCGTGGCGCCACCCTTCACGGCGCTGGCCGCCGCCGCCGCAGCCAAGGGCAGCAAGGTGTCGGTGGCTGCTCAGGACTGCCACTGGGACAAGGAAGGCGCGCACACCGGAGACATCTCGACGGTGATGCTCCGGGACGCCGGATGCACCCACGTGATCATCGGGCATTCCGAGCGGCGGCATGACTGTGGCGAAACCGACGAGCAGGTAAACAAGAAAGTGAAAGCGGCGCTCGCGGCTGGACTCACGCCGATCGTTTGCGTGGGGGAAACGCTGGCAGAACGCGAAAAGGGTGAAACCGAAAAAGTCCTCGAGCGTCAGTTCATGGCCGGCCTGGCCGGGTTGACGGTGGCGGACTTTTCCCGTATCATAATTGCCTACGAACCTGTGTGGGCCATCGGCACCGGACGCACCGCCACACCGGAAATGGCTGCGGAGGCGCACCGTTTCCTTCGCCGGCTTGCTCGCCAGCAGTTCGGCGAGAGCGCGGCGGGGGGCATCAGGATTCTGTACGGCGGCAGCGTCAAACCTGACAACGTCGGTGCGTTGATGGCGCAGGAAGAAATTGACGGGGCGCTGGTGGGCGGGGCGAGTTTGAAGGTCGATTCCTTTACTGCCCTGGTAAATTACCCGCGCGGCTGAGGCGCCGAGAGAGAGATTCCATAGCATGTTTGCTGCATTGCAGGCGATTCATATTCTATCGAGCATCCTGCTCATTGGCTCGGTGCTTCTCCAGGGCGGCGAAAACGTCGATATCACCGCGGCTTTCGGCGGCGTAAGCCAGGCGGCCTTCGGGCCTCGCGGCTCTGTGACCCTGCTGGCAAAGATCACCTGGGGCCTGGCAGTGATTTTTATATTCACCTCCATAACCCTGGCAATTCATGCGTCAAAGTCCTCCTCGGGTTCGGTGCTGGAGCACGCGCCGGTCAAGTCAGCGCCCGTGTCGGCGCCTCTGACGCCCGCTCCGGCGAAGAAGTAGGAAGAGCAGCCGTCAGTTGTCAGTAATCAGTTATCAGTAAGGACCCTTCCAGCGCACGGTTGGGGACCGACGGCTGACGAACGACAACTGAAGACTGAGCACTGATGACTGAGAACTCCCTCTCCTGCGGAAGTGGCGGAATTGGCAGACGCACCAGCTTGAGGGGCTGACGGTCGCAAGACCGTGGGGGTTCGAGTCCCCCCTTCCGCACCACTTATTTCAGTAGGCAACAAGCAGAAGGCAGTAAGCAGTAATTCACCGTCCTTTGTCCGTGGTCCCGCCACGGCGGGTCGGTTACCAGCTTTCAGCCATCAGCTATCAGCCCTCCGCCTTTAAATCCGAAATCGTAAGTTGAGTCTGCATTTCCGTTGTCATCTCAAAGAGTCAGAATCACCTTTGAGATATTATAATTAAATGGGATATTGCAAGTGTAAAGAGACTTTGCGGCTTCACCAAGACCTGCTACGTGGACAACCGGAATCCGCGCGCCGCGGATTCGAATCAGGGCACAAAAGAACTACCCTTTCTCACCATCAACAAGGCGGCGCAGGTGCTGCAGGCGGGCCAGCGCGTAGTCATCATGAGGGGCGTCTATCGCGAGCGCGTTGCAGTGGATGGCAAGTTCATGAGCGCCTTCGTGCGGGCGCAGAAGCCACGTTCATCGTAGTGCGCCCCAGCGAGGGAGCGGAACCCCGCACGAAGCAAAATTCCGTAGTTGAGGTGGCTATTGAGGGCCATTTATTGGATCGATCCAGTTCTCTTCCTGGGTTTCGGGGGGTACGTCTTTTCCCAATGGCAGTGGAACGTTAGATACCTCGTTGGGATCGGCATAGCTGTGGTGAGTTTCGTGGTGTGGATGGTGGCCCGGGTTCAGCTCGGAAAGTCTTTCAGCGTCCGGGCCCAGGCCAAGGCGCTGGTGACCAAGGGCCTTTACTCGAAATTTCGTCATCCCATCTATCTCTTCGGCGGACTGGCTTTTGCAGGCCTGTTCCTCGCTTGGGGCGAACTGATCCCGGCACTTGCCTACTCGGTTCTGATTTGTCCAACGCAAATCGTTCGATCAAGAAAAGAGGAGGCCGTCCTGGAAAAAGCGTTTGGGAAAGAATACCGGCAATACAAAGCGAGCACCTGGTTCTGACTTTGAACGACTGGATTGACACTGCGGGGGACAGGTGTTATACAAAGCGTGGTCAACGCATGCTAGTTCTGATGCTATCGAATTGCTAAAGACAGAGAGTGCGTCCGCTTCTCCTCCACAGGAGGCCTTCAATGGATTTGTTTGACAAGGTCGACCCGAAGACGCTCGATCGCCGTCACTGGCAGTTGTCGATGCTTTCGCTCGGGATGATTCTCGTCCTGGGAGCGGGGTTGGCCTTGCTTATGTATCCTGCCGTCTTTGGAAGTAACGCAGCCCCTACCGGGCCCACTACACGGACTCTGTTCTTTGGCTTCTGTGCGTTGTGTGTGCTCGTGGTCGCCTACTTGTTGAACCGGCAATATGTCGTTCGCCAACTGCGCAAGAACTTGGTCGAGCAGAAAACGGAAATGGCGCACCTCCGCCAAGAGGCGAGCGCAGATTTGCTGGGCACCGTGCCAGGTTTCAGTCATTTTCAGGATCGGCTGATCATGGGTTTTCGCCGTGCCACCCAGACCGACGAGCCACTCTCTCTTGTACTTGTGCGTCTGAAACCCTCCCCCATGTTCGACAGCCCAGCGGAGGTCTCTGTAGCGCTGGGGGACGCAGCCAGGGTGCTCCTCCGCAAGCTGCGCACGGATGACTCACTCTACCATTTGTCCTCGGCTGCGTTCGCTATGGTCCTGCCAAACACCTGTGGAGCTGATATGAACCAAGTCGCGAGCCGAGTTACGGAAGGCCTCGCCGACGCCTCCGGCGCTAGCAACCGCTTTACATTTGATATGCAAGTGGTTAACTATCCGGAGCAAGTCTCAACGGCTTACGAGATGGAACGCATAGCTGACGCTTTTTCACTTCGTAAGCGATCAACGGCAGGGAAGGCTGAGGCAGTATAAGAACAGTTGTGCCCTCCGGCAGACGATCGAAGCCCTCCGCTTCCAAGTTAGAACGCTAGCGTGGCAGCTTTACCTCGCCAGTGATCTGCAACTTTGCCTCGAGGCCATGGGCGCCCTCCGTGGGCTGGCTACCGCCGACGAAGACGGTGTAGCTGCCGGGCATAATCCTGTGTTCGCCTTTTTCTGTGACCTGGCTCAAGTCCCGCGGATTGAGCTTGAAGGCGACGTGCCGGGTCTCACCCGGAGCGAGATGGACGCGCTCGAATCCTTTGAGCGCGCGCAGGGGAACGCCTGGCGACTGCGGGTACTCGAGGTAAAGCTCCGCGACCTCATCGGCACTGATCCCCGCCGTATTACGGACGTCCGCCTCCACGGTGAGTGGCTGGCCGGCTTGCAGCTTCTCGGATGAGAGCCGGAGATTACTGTAGACGAAGCTCGCGTAGCTTAGACCGTAGCCGAAAGCGTAGAGCGGCGTGCCCTGGAAATACCGGTACGTCCGGCTCTGCATCGAGTAATCGTCGAAGGGCGGAAGCTGCTCGAGCGAAGTGTAGAAAGTAACGGGCAGCCTTCCGGCGGGGTTGTTGGTTCCCGACAAAGTCTCGGCAATGGCCGTGCCGCCTTCTTCACCCGGGTACCAGGCTTCGAGGATCGCGGCCGCATGCTGCTCAGCCCAGTTCACTGCCAGCGCGCTGCCGTTCTGCAGCACAACAACCAACGGCTTTCCGGTGGCAGCGAGCGCCTTCAGCAGATCTTCCTGGGCCGCTGGCAAATCGATCGAAGTGCGATCGCCGCCGCTGAACCCCGCCAGCTTCACGGACATCTCCTCGCCCTCCAGCGAGGGAGAAAGCCCGACGAAGGCGATCGTCACCTCCGACTCCTTTGCTGCCTCGACCGCCTCGTCGCGCAGCGCAGCCGCCGGAGCCTGCCAGGTAAGATCAATGCCGGCAGTTCCCGTCGTGTGAAAGTACTCCAGACGGATCGGGTGTGGTTTGGCCTCGCTGAACGTCACAGGCGCCTCGATAGCGACGTCTCGATCGCCCGTAGTCTGGCCACCGCTTTCCACCAGCAGCTTCCCGTCCAAGTAAAGGCGGAAACCTTCCGCGTTGTCGCAGGAATAGCAGTAGTTCACGCGCACACCCAGCTTGTATTCGCCAGGCGCCGGCGGGGTGAAGCTGCCGCTCCAACGCACCGAGTAGTTGTTGCGCTGCAGGCCGTTTACGGGAACAACCTTGTCCCAATTGAAATTGACGTTAAGGTCGGTGCGCGTGAGGACAGGCGTGCCGCTCAGATCCGGCGAGCTGAAGTACTCGCCGGTAAGTCCGTCGCCGGAACCACTGGCAGGATGAAGCGCGGTATGCTCGATCGGCATCGCGAAACCCTCCACCAGCGTCGAGCCCTGCGCATAAGCCACCCTGGCGGAAGAGAACCGCTTTTCAATTCCTTCAAGTGGATAGACCGGCAAAGGCGGTGGTCCGTTGTAGTTGCCCTGCAGGGACTGGACGACCTCCGCGGTGGGGCCGACCACGGCGATGCGCGCGATGCCGGCTTCCAGTGGAAGCGTGTGGCCCTGGTTCTTCAGCAGCACGATGGATTCCCGTGCCGCGCGCAGCGAGAGTTGCCGATGCTCGGGCGAGTTGACCTCGCTTGCGGGAATCTGCCCGTAGGGGAAACTGGGAAGCGGGTCGAACATGCCGAGCTTGAATCGCGCCCGGAAAAGGCGGCGCAATGCGTTGTCAAGATCGGCTTCCTTGATCAGGCCCTGATGAACCGCGTCAATGAGCGATGGGAACGCCTGCCCCGCCTTATACCCGCATTCCAGGTCGGTGCCGGCTTTCACGGCCGCGGCTGCCGCGTGTGGCATGTCCGCAGAGTAGTGATGCCCATCGTCTATGTCAGCCACGGCGGCGCAGTCGCTGACGACGTAGCCGTCGAACTTCCACGCCTCGCGCAGATGGTCGTGCAGCAGCATCGTGCTGGCGCAGGCCGGCGCGCCATCAATGGCGTTGTAGGCGCACATCACAGACTGGGCGTGCGCCTCGGTCACAGTAGCCCGAAAGGCGGGCAGGTAGGTGTCCTCGAGATCGCGCGGCGAGACGTTTACATTGAAGCCGTGCCGCAGCGACTCCGGGCCGCTGTGCACAGCGTAGTGCTTCGGAGTTGAGACCACCCGGAAATACTTCGGATCGCTTCCCTGCATGCCGCTGACGAAGGCCACGCCCATGCGGCTGGTCAGGAACGGGTCTTCGCCATAGGTCTCCTGGCCCCGCCCCCAACGGGGGTCGCGAAAGATGTTGATGTTGGGCGCCCAGAACGTAAGCCCGAAGAACGATTCGTGCTGGTCATGGCGCATGGCTTCGTTGTACTTGGCGCGCGCCTCGGTCGAGACCGTCTCGCCCATCTGGTGGACAAGGTCGGTGTCCCAGGTGGCAGCCATCCCGATCACCTGAGGGAAATTGGTCGCGTAGCCGGCAAAGGCGACACCATGCAGGCCCTCGTTCCACCAGTCGTACTTCGGAACGCTGAGGCGCGGGATGGCGACTGCATGGTCCCGCATCTGCAAGACTTTCTCTTCCAGAGTCATGCGCGAAACAAGATCCTCGACACGCCGCTCAATCGGCAAAGAAGGATTCTTGTACGCGGGGGAAGGTTTCTCGGCCTTTCCCTGGGCAAAAGCCGTCGCCATCACTCCGCAGGCAAGAGCAAACGCGAAGAGCGCAAGAATGATCGACTGCCTTAGCGATCTGTATTTCGCTACGTTCATATAACTCACCTCCTAGGATTCCAGGTCACTCGATAAAGCGGGACCCTACTTCGCCGCAGATACTCCCCGCGCAGCCTTAATTACTGCATCGAAGGCCGGTTTGGGCCGGCCATCGCGATCAAACAGGAGTGGGTAGTTGGTTCTTCCTGGCACCGGCCAGTTATTCAGCCAGGAACTGGCATCAGTGACACCCCAAAAAGTTACGCGCGTGAGCTCTCCGCGGTGTTTGAGAAACACCCCAAACAAATCGGCATACCGCTTCGCGAGCGTCTGTTGGAGCGAATCCGGCAACCCGTTCGTGTACGGATTCAGTTTGGGTTGTAGCTCAACATTAGCCGAGATGTCCGCGCCACGGTACTGCATTGCCGGAGGCAACACGTCAACGTCGAGTTCCGTAATCATCACCTTGACACCGAGTTTCGCGAAGGCGGCGATGGCCGCGTCCACCTGATCAACCGAGGGCCAGTCAATTCTGTAGTGTCCTTGGAGACCGACGCCAGTGACCGGCACGCCCTGAGCCCTGAGCTTCCTGATCAACTCGATAGCACCGTTGCGCTTTGCTTCGTTCTCAAGCGAGTAATCGTTGTACTGTAGTTCCGCTTTGGGATCGGCTTCATGCGCGAACACAAATGCCTTGGCAATGTAGTCCTCGCCAATGATCTTCAGCCAAGGCGTTTGGCCAAGAGTGCCATCATCATTGAGCGCCTCGTTGACCACATCCCAGCCGTTGACGCGGCCCTTGTAGCGGCCGACCACCGTTTGGATGTGTTCCCGCATCCGCCTCAGGAGCGTTTCGCGATCGACGGGATTTCCCTTCGCATCCTCGAAGACCCACTTGGGCGTCTGGTGTTGCCACACGAGCGTGTGGCCGACGATGAACATGTGGTTCTTCTCGCCGAACGCGACGTACTTGTCGGCCAGATCGAAGTCATAGCGGTCCGGCTCAGGATGAACACTCGCCCATTTCAAAACGTTCTCCGGCGAGATGGAGTCGAATTGCGCCTTGACGAGGGCGGCAGCGCGAGCATCGCGTTCGGTGAACTGGGCTGGGTTGAGCGCGGCCCCGATCAGGAAAGAGCCCTGGAGCGCGTCTTTCAGCGCCGGCGGCGCTTGCTCAGCCGCCAACAAGCTGAAAGTCAGAAGCAGAAGGCTCGAGGCGGTCGCCGCGCTAAACATTGTTCCCGGATGTTTCCTTACGGAGCATCGAACGAGGCATTTCATGACGCGTACTCCTTTCGCCGTTCTGTCAATTCCGTGGTCATCTGGACGTTGGTATCAGTGTCAATCCTGTAGAGAAACAGGCAAGCCACCCCCAGGAAGAACACCAGCGCGGCAAACACGCTGGCGATCAATTTGATGCCAAGTATGGAATCGGCGGTCTGGATGGCGTTGGGCACGTAACCGAACAGCGACAGAATCCAGCTTGCAATGGCGCGGGCGATTCCGGAGTCTCGCTCAGTGAGGCTTCCCAAACATTGTGGCCACGAAAGAGCGCAGTTGTGGGGAGTCTACTTTGGTGGCCCCGGTTTGCTCTTGAAGCTCTTTGATGAACTGCATGACCAAGTGCGTCAGCACTGCGCCTGGCCTGGGATAGGCCGCCACGATATAGTGCGGACACTTGGTGGCTTCTCCCTGTTCCTTCTCCAGCTCGGCCCTGAGGTTGTCCGGGCTGATCAGGGAGTTGCCGTGCTCGAAGATGACCCGGTCCATGGCCTTGTAGACTTCCTTGCTCTCCTTTACGAGGCCGTAATAGTCGAGCAGTTGAGCGAACACGTAGTTGGATGTCGTATAGACGTCCTGGCCCTGTTCCGATTCGACCGCCTCGGCATTTTCCGTCCGAGTCATGGCCCAGCCCATCGTGGTTCGGTTCGTCTTGTAGATCGTCTTGAGGATTTGCCTGGCCCTCGCGGCAGGAATGAATGGCTCTTCGCCCATGGCGATCAACGCCCACAAGGCATCGAGCTGATTCGTCCAGACATCCGTGTTCATCTTCTTGGTCTTCGCGTCGTAGCAGGTTACGTAGTACTGCAGCTTGGTGCCCTTGCGATTCTTCTTCTCGCGCCACAACTTCTCAAAGACCGCGGCCGCGGTCGCGAAGGCCACCTCGTACTGCCTGCGCGCCGGCTCGTCGCCCATCATCTGCGCCATGACCTTCATGGCCTGACAGCCGGCCATGTAGGTCGTCGCACCGTAGGCATCGACGCCGAACAGCGTCAGGTTGTCGAAGGTGTTCTTGACCTCGTGGGGATTGCCTTCGGGGATGCCGTCGCCGTCGATGTCATACGTCTTCAGGAAGTCGAAACCGAACTTGAGTGTCGTCCAGTTCCTCCTCAAGAAGTCGACGTCGCCGACGAACTTGACGTTGCGCAACACTCGCGTGGCGAGCTTGGGGAAGAGATCGACCCAGTAGTTGTTGTTATACCAGGTGTAGTCGCTGACGCTGCGCAGCGGATGGCCCTTGGGCATGGCGCCGACGTCGTGCGCGACGCTGCCCTTGATCTTGACGGCATCCCAGATCTGAGTGAGCGATCGGCCTTCGTACTCCTCCGGGTGCTCCTGGAAGTGCTTGCGCGCCTCCACGAACGACCCGTGCAAGTGATAGAAGCGCGGCTTGAGGTCCTCTGCCAGGATCGAGTCGATGAATCGCTGGCACAGCTCCTGCTCGACGTCCGGGAAGAGCACGAGCAGCACCATCGAGTACCAGTCGACGTCCGACGGGTCGATGTAGGCGTAGTCGAAGCACTCCAGGAAGCGCGCCACGTCCTTGCCGTCCTGGCCCTCGATCCAGATGCAGGCGTTCGACAGCGGGAAGCTGAACTCGTTCAGGATCAGGCGCGTGAGTCTCAGCGCGCCCGCCCGGTCCTTCTTGTAGGAGGGGCTCTTGCTGATGTGGTCGAAGATCTTGTTCTGGATCGACGCGGTGCGGTCAAGCCACGCGGGGTAGTTGTCCAGCGCGATCTTGGCGAGCTCGACGGCCCGCGTCTCCTTGTCCTGGAAGCGCTGGACGTACTTGCGCTCGAAGGTCTTGCCGTCGATGTAGCTCTGCTGCGGGAAATCCAGGGCGATGGCCACCGGCAGCTTCCTCGTGGCCTTGGGCTTGAGTGTGAACGTGAGACTGATCGCCGCTCCGTAGTCCTGCTTGAGGATGGGCGCGCGCTTCTCGTAGAAGGTGCCATCGTCGTTCAGCAGCAGATCCTGCTTGAGCCTGTTGAGGCAGAAGGACGGATGCGTGTCGACGCTGACGCCCTCCATCTCCGGCGCGGCCAGGACCATCCGGTCTCCGCACTCCTGGCTGCCCATGACGACGCCCTTCATGCCCGACGAGGCAAACGCCTTGTGCACGTGGCCCTTCACAGGCGTTGAGCAGACGTAGACGGTGTCCTGGTCCGTCGGCTTCATCTCCTTCTCCTGCAGGTTGACCAGAGACGGTCGCGGGATCACGAGGATGACCTGTTGCTCCTCGTTCGACGTGTTGGTGACCTCGAACTCCTCCACGCTGATCGGCATCACGGTGTGCTCGGTGCCCGACAAGAACGGAGAGACCAGCCGCCGCACGACGTTCACCGTCCCGAGCCTGTAGGCTAGCTCCGCCAACGGCGTGGCCAGAGACAGGCTCGTCTGCTTCTCAGTGACTGGCGGATGGTAGTAGTTCTTGAGAGCCGGCACGTCGTCAGGCCCTTCGGCCGCCCGCGGGTCCCTGGTCGTGAGCATGAAGGTCTTGCCAGCGACGCGCACGAACGGCGCGGAGCCGAGTTGAATCCCGTTGTGATTCAGGAGAATGATTCTGCCGGCGTCGTTCAGGCGGTTGTAGAGACCCTCGGGAGAGATGCCGATCGAGCAGGTGGGAGCGCCCATCAGCGCGATCGTGAGAGGGAACTGAAGGGTCTTGGACATCCCCTGGAAATGCACCGACATCTTGTTGTCGACGTACCTCTTTCTGATCTGCGGCCCTGTGATCGTGTAGATGTCGGTTGTTTTCACACTATAGGATTTCGGCATCTGCCTTTCCATTTCGGATGGCGGCAGCCGGGGCCGCTCGGGAGCGGCACACCAGGCCACCGCCACGGCTTTCAGGTAGACCCTTCTCTTCGCTCTACGGATGCGCTAGCAGTACGACAGGTCCAAGGTGCTCTTCGGCGCCGGCTTCTTCACAGCGGACTCCTGCTGCACGCCCAGCTTGATCGGCAGCTTCGTCTTTGCCGAAGGCTTGAGCTTGCCCCACAGCACGTCTACCGCAGCCTTGATGGAGTCCGGCGTACCGCTGAAGTTGCAGACCACGGCGTCCGCCTCGTTTGTGGTGCCCTCGATGTACGGGGAGTTAGTCACGACGACGATCTTCTTCCCGGCCTCCTTGAGCTTCTTGACGAGCAGCCGGTTGTTGCCGGTCTTGACGATGCGGGCGTAGTAGTTGGTCATGACGACCAAGTCGGCCTGCTTGGCCAGCTCCAGGCACTCCGCGACCTCGTCCTCGGTTGCAGCGAAGTCCGTGTCGACCAGGATGAGGTTCGTGGAATGGTTGACCATCGCCTCGCAGAACATGTGCTGGTGCATGTACGGATCCTTGCCGACGAACTCGTAGGGAATCCGCTGCTCGATGACGAGGATGCGCTTGTCGGTCTTCAGCGGCAGCATCTTCTTGTCGTCACGCATCACCAGCAGCGCCTTCCTGGCAACTTCCCAGGAGAGGTCGATGACCGGCTTGCTCATGGCATAGGCCTGAGCCTTCTTCGGATCCTTCTTCCCCGCGGTCTCGAACAGACCCTGGTCGTACTTCATCCGCAGCAGACGGGTCACCGCCTCGTCGATGCGCTTCTCGGAGAGCTCTCCCGACTCGACGGCCTGCTTGATTCCAAAGAAGCACTGCGATCGTGATTCGTCGTCGGCTTTCAAGAGGATTGTGTCACATCCCGCCTTTATCGCCAGCGTGCAGGCCTTGGGAAGCGGCCACTGCTTGAGGATCGCGGCCATGCCGATGGCGTCGGACACGATGACGCCCTCGAACCCGAGTTCCTCTCGCAGCAGCCCCGTGAGTAGCCTCTCTGACAGAGTCGTGGGGTACTTGTCGTCATACGCCGGGTAGACCGAATGCCCGGTCATGATCGCCTGCACGCCTGCGGCGATCGCGGCCTTGAAAGGATACAGCTCAACCTCGTGCATCCTTTTCTTGTCGGCCCAGATGACGTCGAGCACGTCGTGGGCGTCAGTCGCCGAGTCGCCACGGCCGGGGAAGTGCTTCGCTGTGGCAGCGATGCCACCGTCCTGGAAACCCTTGAGCAGCGCGACAGCGTACTTGGCGCAGGTCTCAGGGTCGTCGCTGAAGGACCGGACTCCGATCTCCGGGTTCTTGGGATTGATGTTGACGTCACAGACCGGCGAGTACATTTGCGTGACGCCGATCGCGCTGAGTTGCTTGGCGATAGTCAGACCGATCTGGTACGTGAGTTTCACGTCCCCGATCGCCGCCATGCCCATCGGAGGCGGGAACTGCCGAATACCGCCGGCCATGTAGTCGTTCTTGAAATCGCCCTCGAAATCGATGGTCATGTGGAGAGGGATTCGCGAGGGCCTGCTCATGGCGATCTTCTGAAGTCGGTTCAGATCCTTCGTGTAGTCCTCGGGCGTTATGCTGATGCCAAAGGACTTGCCGGCGAAATAGGTGTTCGAGATCGTGAAGTAGTCGGCCGGCCTCTGATAGGTCTTGTCGATCTGGGAGTTGCCCCAGTAGAGGTTCTTGCAGGTCTCGACCGCGTAGGGCTCGAGACACAGGCCGCCGCAATGCAGCTTGGTGATCTGCTCGATCCCGCTGGGGGTGAGCATCGCGCCGCGCCGGGTAAACGTCAGGAGCTGGCCGATCTTTTCCGCCAAGCTCATCTTCGCCAGTTTCTTGGCGATGAATGCGTCTCGCTTCGGATTGCTCTTCTTGACCATGTTCAATCTCCCGTTCCTTGGCTCGCCTAGGATTCCCACTTGCCGCGGTTGTCAGGCCCGACCCAGAACTCGCGCTCCTTCTTCCAGCCGGCCTCGTCGATGCGCAGGTCCTTTGTCTTCCAGCCCGCCTGGATGCGGCGCGTCAAGTCGTTGAACCCCTTGTTCCACGTCAGACCGTCCGGAACAGTGACGTTCATGCTGCCGGCCGCGTTCGCATACCGCAGGCAAGACTCGATGCTGTGGTTCCAGACGAAGGCGGAGAGGAATCCTGCGATCGCCGAGTCGCCGGAGCCCAGAGCACCCACGAAACGCTCCTCCTGGTAGACGGGGAACCACAGTTCGCGGTTGGCCCAGTTCTCCAGGTCGGAACAGCCGGCCGCGCCCATCTTCTCGAGGCGTGCCTTGTCGGCGGTGCGAACGTAGAGTCCCCGGTGGCCGCACTTGACCATCGCGATCGCCGCGCCCAGTCTCAGAAGATCGCTTCCCAGGGTAGAGATCTCTTTCACGGTCAGGTGGTCCAGCACGCTCTCTTTGGGACCGAGCTTGGCCTTTTTCTCCAGGAACTTGTCCTTGTAGAGGAAGTAGAAGATCTCCTCCGCGCTGGGCATCATGAAGTCCGATAGCGGGACCCAGTCCTTTAGGATCGCGCGCCAGTCGACCTGGCCGGCCCGGCTGTTCACGTCCGGCAGCGAGAGGTCCAGAGCCGTCGTAGTGCCTAGCTCTTTGGTCTTCTTAAGGATCTTCGTCAGCTCGCGCCCCGTGTTCTCGTAGAGCTTGGCCATCCAGGGTGGGTAACCGAAGAGCATCAGCTTGGCACGCTGCACGAGGTCGAAGTTCATGTCCTCGTAGCCGAACGTGTCGTTCGCGCCGCAATGATGGAGATAGAAGCGATCGATCCCCGGTATGCAGATCGCGATAGTGTACGAGGTCGACTCCCCGTCGACTGTCTTGATGCCCTGGAAATGGCCTTCGTGCTCCTCGTACCAACGGAGTATCTGCTTGCCGAAGGCGTCGTTGCCGATCTTGCCGATGAGCTCGGTCTTCACGCCCAGTCGCCTTATGCACACGCCCGCGTTCGTGACCGGCCCGCCTCCGACGACGACGCACTCGCCCATGTTGATCATCTTGCCTGGCACGAGGACGTCGGTCATCTTGTCGACCTTGCCGTCAATCGTGAAAGCGGGGATAAGGTCAAGGCAAGTGTGCCCCGCGGCAACGATTTCAAGATCCCGTTTGGTGGCCACTCTAAGCTGCTAGTCAACCCAGTCTGCGTGTGAGACGAGTCCGCGCGAGGGTACAGGACGCCTTCGCTCTGTTGAGGGCGCGTCTATCATCCCAGAACGTTCTCGTTACTCGAAAGACCTAACATCTGAGGACACTGGAAACGCACGGCGCACGGCAGGGGCGCTCGGACTGACCCTGAGAACGGGGCACGCGGGTGTGGCGAGCACGCACACGGCGGACCACCTCCGCCGAGGACCTCGCCGTCGCACCGTGGGTGTCCTTTCCGTTTTGGCTGGGCTCTGCCTCGCCATAAAGAACGCAGACTATAACCCGGGACACGAGTGGCTGTCAACAGCCTTGCGCCCGTGCGCCCGCTTACGGCCGCCGTCCACCCGAACGACAGTAAGTTGACAGCTTGCTGCGTGAAGAGGTAGCATCCCCGGAGCCTGAGGTGCCGACTATGAAACGGCTATTCCCCCCCCTCGCGTCACGGTTTGTGCCCCATCGCGGCGCCGAATGGCGTAGCGAGGCCGACAGCCGGATCGAGCGTCTCCGCAAGGGTGACCTGGTGGTCGAAGTCCGCGGTCACAACGGGGCGCCCTTGAAGGATGTTCGCCTCGAGTACCGGCTCAAGTGCCACAGTTTCCTGTTCGGCACGGCCATCGCGTACGCTCCCTTTGCCGACAGTGGCGACGACGGCCGGCACTACCGGCAGTTCATCCTCGACCATTCGAGCGCCCTGGTCTGCGAGAACGAGATGAAGTGGTACGCCACCGAGGTCGAGCGCGGCCGCGAGGACTATGCGCCCGCTGACGCGTTGCTCGCCTTTGCCGACCAGAACGGCCTGGCGATGCGTGGTCACTGCCTGTTCTGGGACAACAAGGAGTGGGTCCAACCCTGGCTCGCCGCACTCGACCAGAGCGAGCTGCGCGCCGCGATGGAGCGCCGCCTCACAGCCACAGTAAACCGCTATGCCGGCCGGCTGGTGGCCTGGGACGTGAACAATGAGGTCCTCGACGGCTCGTTCTATGGCGAGCGGATGGGGCCGGACGCGACCGCGTGGATGTTCAGAGAGGCGGCGCGGCTCGATCCCAAGACGCCGCTCTTCGTGAACGAGTACGGGATCCTCGGCGAGCGGGAGAAGACCGAGCGGTACCTGGAGTTGATCCGCGATCTCCGCACGCGTGGCGCTCAAGTTGGCGGAATCGGTATCCAGTCGCACGACTGCGATCGCCTCACTGTCGATGGTCATGCGGTGCTCGCGCCGGGGGAACGGCCTGAGTGGCTGCTCAGCGCCCCGCTCATGCCGGAGGCCTTTCTCGCGACGCTCGACCGGCTGCACGCTGAGACCGGGCTGCCGATCCATCTCACAGAAATCAGCGCCAAGATGCCCGACGCCGCCCGGCGCGCGGACCTCCTGGAGATGCTCTTCCGACTCGGGTTCAGCCACGAGGCGGTTCAGGCGATCCTGCTTTGGGGCTTTGGCGCAAGGACGCATTGGATGGGGCCCGATGCAGCGCTCATGAACGCGGATGGCACGTTGACTCCTGCTGGCAGCCGCATCAGCCGTCTTCTGCGCGACGAATGGTCGACGCGGGGAAACGGCGTGACCGGCGCCGACGGCCGCCTCGCTTTTCGCGGCTTCTACGGCAGCTACGCGCTGGGGGTCCGGGCGGCGGGCGGCCGCGAAATCGTGCAGGAAGTCCGCCTGACGAAATCCGCGCCGACCGCCACCGTGCAACTCACTGAATAGTCGGGTGGCTGGTGCGCGTCAGGCTGGTCACGCCGCCAGTCCTCCCGCTCCGTTTCCACGACTGCCTCGGGCCGCGCCGAGAGCCCGGGAAGCGCGCTTGCCAACTGCAACGCAGTCGCTTCCTGTCATCGCAAGTTCTCGTCTCTCGAAGGCCCTCGATGCTCGGCCTTGCGGTGACTACAGCCGCAGCTGAAGAACCGGGCTAGGCTGGGTTGCATCTAAGGTTGGGCTGGCGACGCGCGCCTGAGGGCCTCGACCACCGCGGCGAATGCAGGCTTGGGTCGTCCCCGCCGATCCCACAGCAGGGGGTGATTGGTACGTCCCTGAACTGGCCAGTTGTTGAGCCAGGTGTCGGCATCGGTAACGCCCCAGAAGGTGACACGGCTGACAGCGCGGTGCTTCACGAACACGTCGAAGATGTCTCGGTAGCGCTGCGCTAGCCGCTCCTGCATGCCTTCGGGCAGACCGTCCGCGTAGGGGTCGAGATCCGGGGTTAGCTCGATTCGCTTCGACACGTCGGCTCCCACCAACTCCTCGGGTCGAGGCAGTGGGTCGATGTCCAACTCCGTGATGATGATCTGCCTGCCGACCTTGGCGAGGTCCACGATGGCCACTTCGATTTCCTCGAGAGCGGGACCGTCCAGCAGCCAGTGGCCCTGCTCGCCGATGCCGTCGATCCGGATCCCGCGCTCGCTGAGCGACCTCACCAGCCGAATGGCCGCCTCGCGCTTGGCCGGCTTCCAGAGGTTGTAGTCGTTGTAGTAGAGCTGCGCGTCGGGGTCGGCCTCGTGGGCGAACTTGAACGCCATCGAGACGTAGTCCTCGCCCAGCGTCACGTACCAAGGCGTCTTCCGCCAAGTGCCGTCGTCTTCGAAGGCCTCGTTGACGACGTCCCAAGCGCGCACGCGTCCCCGGTAACGCCCGACGACGGTTTGGATGTGCACCCGCAATCGCGACAGAAGTGCCTTGCGGTCGGCCACCGTGCCTGGCGCACCTTCGAAGACCCAGCTGGGCGTCTGCTGATGCCAGACCAGCACGTGGCCGACCACGAACAGACCGTACTTCGCTCCGAGGGCAACATACTGGTCCGCAGCGGCGAATTCGAAACGATCAGGCTGCGGATGGACGACCTCCCACTTGAGGACGTTCTCGGGACTGATCGTGCTGAAATGGCGCCGGACGAGTTCGAGTGCGGAGGGGTCTTGCCCCGTGATCTGAGCGTCGTTGAGCGCGGCACCGAGGAGAAAACGCTCTCTCAGCACCTCCCGTAGTGTGGTCTCTGAGTCCGCACGCCGGCCCGTCATGGGTGTACCTGCCGCGCTGAACAAGCGGAGAGAGCGAAGACGAGAACGTCTGCCCGCGAGAAGTCACACAATGGCGGCTTGCCCTCCAAAGCGCTTGCGGCGCTCGGCCAGCTCGTCCTGGATCTGCAGGTTCAGCTGCTTGGTGATCGAGTAGAAACACAGGGCCCCGACGATGACGCAGTACAGGATCGCTGGGTAGATGCTGATCGTCATGCGGATGCCGTACAATGCGTGGTCCGTCTGGGCCACGTTGGCCCGGTAGCCGTAGCCCGAGAGCAGCCAGCCTGCCAGGAAGCCGCCCAGACTCAGGCCTAGCTTAAGGCCGAACAGGATGGTCGCGTAGATCACGCCCGTGGTACGGCGGCCGGTCTTCCATTCCGCGTAGTCCACGACGTCGGCAAACATGGCCCACAGCAGCGGGATCGTCGGCGCATAGACCAGGGAGCGCAACCAGACCATCACGAAGATCGCCCAGATGTTGTCAGGCGGTAGAAAAATGAAGCCGGCCATGAAGACCGTGGTCAGCGCGAAACCGGTGAGCGCGACGACCTTCTTGCCGAACTTGATGGACAGGTAGGTCGAGAAGAGCACGCCGATCACGAGCACGAACTGGCCCGACATGTTCCACAGGCCGAATCCTACCGTAGAGACGTTCGACTTGGTCGCGTTGATGACCAGGCCGAAGACGTTCAGCAGCGAGTACCACAGCCCGCTGGCGCTGGTCCCGTCGGCGGCGTAGGGCAGGCCCGCGCTCCGCAGGAAACCGAAGAGCTTGGCCTTGTTCACGTAGTACTGGAAGAAGTAGAAGACCGTGCCGTCCCTCATGGAGTTGGCCGTGAAGTGGGCCAGGGTGACTGTGAACATGGCGATCCAGGGCCCGATCTTGGCCAGAGTGCCGAAGGACTCCCTGATGGACGGCTGCTTCTGCGCAACAGGCTGGACGCGCTCGCGGGTGGTCAGGAAGGTGATCACGAAGCAGGCGACGCAGATGGTCGCCCACAGCCCGATTGTCTTGGACCAGCCCTTGGCGTTGTTGCCATGTCCAAACTTGGCGACCAGCGGCAGCGTGAAGCCTCCCACGATCAGCTGGGCGATCATGGCTGCCACAAAGCGGTACGCGGACAAGCTCGTGCGCTCGTTGACGTCGCCGGTCATCACCGCAGTCATGGCTGAGTAGGGTGTGTTGTTGGCCGAGTAGAGCGTCATCAACAGGATGTTGGTCAAGGCGGCGTAGGCCAGAGTGGGCCCGTGGCCCCAGCCGGGCACGGTGTAGGCGAGAACCATGATCACCGCCCAAGGCAGCGCCGTCCAGAGCACCCACGGCCGGAACTTGCCCCAGCGCGTGTTGGTGCGGTCGGCCATGACTCCCATCATCGGATCGAAGAAGGCGTCCCAGAACCGGCCCACCAAGAGCAGCGTGCCGGCGATGCCGGCAGCGATGCCCATGGTGTCGGTGTAGAAGCTCAACTGAAAGAGGATCATCGTCATGAAGACGAAGTTTGCAGCGCCGTCACCGAGGCTGTATCCAACCTTCTCCACCACTGAAAGCTTCTGAGTCCCGCTCGTCATCTCCGGCTCCTTTGATTAAACGCAGTGGTCGCTGCCGGGGTTGACCCTGTGGGCCCAGGAGCGACCGGTTGTTGAAACGATCGAAAGTAGTGCACGCACTTGTCGCGCCAGGCAGCGGCGTCCTCGGCCTGCTGGTGCAGCTTGCCGAGCACGGCCTGGTAGCGCTCCTCGTCGACTCGTCCCTGGAGCGTCTTCCAGAGCGCCTCGAACCCGCGGGCCTCCTCCGCGCCTGCACCATCCAATTCAGGCCATCATAGCGTTGCTGACCCGGCACACGGGGATTGTACACCCTTGACACGTTATGCGGGAAAAAGCGTTCGGGGTGCTGCGCCACCAGGCCTGTTTCGGCCTTCGGGTTCGCCGCCCCACACCCCGCCGCGCAGATTTCTCCGCCTGACTCTCGGTTGGCCACATGTCGGACGGGCAAATAACCGGTCAAGTCGCTCCCCCGACAAAAGACTTGTATTTTTGCGCGTGATTCAGAATACTTTGTAATTGCACCCTGCCCTGTCCTGCGTGGGGATATGTGCTGGTCCACAATTGCCTCGTTCAGGATTCGGACAGCAGGCGCAATCGCTTTCTTTCCCCTCCAGGGATCTTTTTCATCCACAGGTTCCGCCGAGGAACCGCGAATAACATGAAGGGCTTAGGCACAGTGCGTGGTGGTCTGATCTTCCTGGCGTCACATTTGTTACTCGTTTCTCTCCCGGCCGCTTTGCAAGCGCAGGGGAGGATTCAAGGTCAGGTTTGGAACGGCACTACCGGCAAGCAGGCTTCGAACCAGGCCGTGCAGTTGTTGCTTCCGCGGGGGGGAATGCAGCGGGTGGCGACGACTACCACCGACGTGCGCGGCCGCTTTGTATTCCCCTCCGCCAATATCGATCCATCGTCGTTTTATTTGGTGCAAACTGCTTATCAGGGAGTGGATTACAACGCGGCGGCGCAATTCGATCCAGAGGGAACAGCTACCGTCAGCATCACTGTGTACGATGCCAACTCGTCTGCACCGCCGCTCCGCATCCAGTCGGCGCGCGTGGTCATTCAAGCCCAAGGTAACAAAGCGCACGTGCAGGAAATGTTTGCAGTCAGGAATCCGAGCAACCCTCCACGCAGCTACGCCAACCCGGACGGCACATTCCATTTCCGGCTGTCGCCGGGCAGGGGGGAGCCCAACGCGGCGGTGGCAGGGTTGATGAACATGCCGCTGCCACAGCCGGTGAACCCCGGGAAAGGCCCAGGAGAATATTTCCTCCGCTATCCTCTCAAGCCCGGGCTGACCATCGTGATGATTGCCTACGATGTGGATTACAGCTCGAAGCATCTCGCGTTGGGCGACTCGTATCCTTATCCGATCGATAACGCGGAATTGTTGGTCTCGCCCGCAAGTCTCACCGTGGATTCCGCCCTCTTCAAAGCCGCAGGAGCCGACGCCGATACAGGCAGTCAGAAGTATGTTGCGGCCGGCTTGCAGAACGGAACCAAACTCGAAGCTCGCTTGAGCGGTGAAGCCACGCGCGGCGAACAGGCAGAGTTGGGCCAGGGCGACGCGCAAGTCAAGATTCTTCCCAACCCCATCACGCGGCTTGAAGTTCCCTTGTTGGCCTGCTTCCTGTTGGCGCTCCTGTGGGCGCTCGGCATCCGCCTGGCCAAGGAATGGCCGCGATTTCAGGAGCAGCTCAAGGCGAGTCCGGTGCAAAAAGAGCTTGAATCCAAGGTTGACGCGTTGTTTAATTCCCTTGCCGATCTCGATGAGCTCTTTGCTGCCGGCAAGGTAGCGGAAAAGCAGTATTGGAAAGAGCGACTGGACCTGAAAGCGCGATTGCTGGCGACCCTGAAGAAAGCTTCGCCCTCGCTGCTGGAGTCTTATGTCACCCGACACACCTCCTCCTGTTAGCGCCGCTCTCGAACTGCGGAACGTTTCCAAGTATTTTGGCGACCGCACCGCGCTTGCAGGCGTTCAATTACGCGTTGAGGCAGGAGACGCAATTCTGCTTTACGGTCCGAACGGCGCTGGCAAAACCACCCTGCTTCGCCTTCTGGCGACACTGGCCCGGCCGAGTGAGGGCGAGGTGCTGTTCGGCGGCAAGCATGTTCACCGCGACCCGGCGGCGAAGGCTGCAATCGGATTTGTCTCCCACACGACCTTCCTCTATGGCGATCTGACGGTGCGTGAGAACCTGAGGTTTTTCGGCACCCTGTTCGCCCTTCCTTGGCTGGAAAAGAAGATCGATGCCGCGCTGGAGTTTTTCGATCTGGGTGACCGGGCGCGCACCCCGGTCCGGGAGCTCTCCCGAGGATTGCAACAGCGCGTCGCCCTCGCGCGCGCGTTCCTTCATGACCCGCAGTTTTTGTTGTTGGATGAACCCTTCACAGGCCTCGATGCCGCCACGGTCAGTAACCTGGAGAGCCTGATGCGTGAACTTCCGGCGCAGGGGAAAGCTGTGATATTCTCCACCCACGATTTCGAACGCGGCGCCGCACTGTCGCGAAGACTCGTAGCCCTGGAAGCCGGAAGGATTCGGTACGACGGGCCATTGGCCCTCCTGCCCCGGAATCTATTGCGAGTGACGCCGGAGAAGGCGCAGAGCAGAAGGCAGTAGGCAGTAAGCAGAAGTCAGAAATCAGAAAGCAGAAGACAGGAGTCAGAGGTCAGAAGACAGGAGTCAGAAGACAGGAGTCAGAAGACAGGAGGCAGAAGTCAGAAGACAGGAGGCAGGAGGTCGTCGCCAGGGAATTGGGTCTTTGCCCTCTCCCCTGGGGAGAGGGTGTCCCGCTACCGGCGCTTTCACCAGCCGGAGCGGGCCGGGTGAGGGGTCGGTTCCACGCTGAGGAGGGAGCAGATGGGCGAACATGACGAAGTAACCCCTCACCTGGCTCCTGACTCCTGACTTCTGACTCCTGAATCCTAAGCACGTGCAAAGCCTCAGGATCATCTCGGCCATTTTCGCGAAGGACCTCCGGGTCGAATGGCGCAATCGGGAGACGTTGGCCTCGATGTGCGTCTTTGGCATCCTGGTCGTGTTCCTGTTTAACTTCGCTTTCGAACCTGCTCGTGAAGAGTCGCTGCGACTGCTTCCCGGCCTATTGTGGATTTCGTTTGCATTTGCCGGCGTGCTCTGTTTCAACCGGTGCTTCGCAGCCGAACGTGAGAATGCCTGCCTGGAAGGGATGACGCTTGCGCCGGTCGATCCCGGTTTGATTTATCTGGGGAAGATGCTTGCCAATTTGGTGTTCCTGGGCATCGCCGAGTCCGTCATCGTGTTCGCAGCCGGCCTCTGGTACAACTTCTCCTTTGTGCCTTCGCTCAGGTGGTTCGCTCTGATTACATTCTTGGGTACTGTGGGCTACGTCGCGGTGGGCACAACGTTCGGGGCCATCGCCGCCAACACCCGCATGCGGGAGGTGATGTTGCCGGTGTTGCAGTTTCCCATTGCCGTCCCGGTTTTCATCGCCGGTATCGAAGCTTCCACGGGAGCGCTCAAGGGCGATCCGCCCTCGCATTACATTGGCTGGATTAAGCTCGAGGCAGGCTTCGCCGTGGTTTTCACCGTGCTGTCGTACCTGTTGTTTGAATATGTTTTGGAGGAATAGTCCGTTGTCAGTCGTCCGTTGTCAGTCGTCCGTTGTCCGTTGCTAGTGTTATGTCACATTGGCCACTGGGAACTGACGACCACTGACCACTGACAACTACTACTGACTACTGACAACTGACTACTGACAACTGACGTCTTATGGGCAAAATCCTTTCTCCCGCAGTCCACCTTTTCGTAACGCTGGCCTGGATGATCGTGGCGTACTGGATGATTTTTCTCTATGCGCCACAGGAGCTCACCATGGGCGAGGTGCAACGGATTTTCTACATCCATGCGCCCTCGGGATGGGTGGCAGGGACGGCATATTGCATCGTTTTCCTCGGCAGTGTGGTCTATCTCTGGAAACGCTCCCCGCTCGCCGATGACCTCGCCCATGCCGCGGGAGAGGTAGGATTCATCTTCTGTTCGTGTCTCCTCGTCACGGGCCCTTTGTGGGCGAAGCCGGTGTGGGGCATCTGGTGGACGTGGGATGCCCGGCTGACTCTGACCTTCGTTCTTTGGCTGCTCTTTGTCTCCTACTTGATGTTGCGCAGCTACGTGTCGAGTCCAGGGCGCGCTGCAACACTTGCTGCCGTTGTGGGTATCATCGGATTTGTGGACGTTCCGATCGATTATATGGCGATCCGCTGGTGGCGGACGCAGCATCCTCAACCCGTGATTGCGGGCGGGGAGGGTTCCGGCCTGGACCCTCGTATGTTTCTGACTTTCATGGTTTGCGTGGGCGCCTTTCATTGCTTGTTTAGCTATCTTCTTATCCAACGCCTTCGGCTGGCCAGAGCGCGGCGTGAATTGAGCGCGATTCGGCGAGCGCTGGCGATTCGGCCGTCTGAGGACTAACGTGGTCAACAAATACTTACTTCTGGCTTTCTCTGCCCTCTGGGTGATCATCTTCCTTTATGCCTGGAGTCTCTCGCGGCGGCAGGCTCGCCTGGAGAAAGAGCTCGAGGAACTTAAGAACAAAGCGGGGAGAGGCCGCCCTTCCGATTCGCGACCCTCTTGACCACCGGCTGCGTGCCACCAGTCATTCGTGCAGGCATGCCGGGAAGGAAATGCCCCATCTTCAGGCCGGGCCTGCCGGGGGCTAATGAGTGTGCGTGAAAACAGGCGAAGGCGCGTCGAGGCCCCGGCCGGGGGGATAAATCTTTGAAAACGCAATGCCTGCCTGACCCGTCCCGATGTCTTTAACCCGAATTCGAAAGTTGGGAGCCGCCGGTCGAGCCGAATCAGTTGATTAGAGGCCCGTTTGACGCAGATACCGGAGGAACAAAATGGTGCGGGTCGGGCGTAGGGGCATCCGCCGCGGCGGACGCTGTGCCCCTACAAGATGCACGTCGCACCCACGCCAACTTCCGAATTCGGGTTTAATCGGGATAGTAGGGGGAAGTCTCCCGCCACGAGATTGCGGCCTCAACAAAGTTCTCACAAACACACTCTCGAGCGGATGCTAGCCCCTCCTCAAAACTTATGGTATATGTGGTTTTTCCAATTCAGTTACTAATAGCTCGCTACTTGAACCAATTGAAGCCACGAAAGCCTTCCCGGTCAAGCTGACTGGCCAGGCTGAACGACCTTGAAGGTGGGAGGCGAGAATGGAAGTTCGATGTCCGCACTGCGCCAGCGTGCAGTCAGTCTCGGAGGACGTGTTCGGCATTCACGAGAATGCGGATGTGGCCTGCCAGGCCTGTGGGAAGCCTTTCCGGGTTGTCAACCCCAAGGTCGCCACCTTGAGTATCGAGACCACGCGCAAGAGCGTCCCTACCGTCAATTTCGAATACACTGAGGACGGCCGCCTGCTGGCGCTGCCGAAGGACAAGAGGATCAGCCTAAAAGTCCTGGAAGGGAACGAGGCAGGCACAGTTTATTCCGTGGCCAAGCCGCGCATCACGATCGGGCGTTCCCATGCCGACATCACTATCAACGACCGCGTGGTCTCGCGCCTGCATTGTGCGCTCGAGATCAGCGAGGATTCGGTGCTTCTTCGCGATCTCGGCAGCACCAACGGCACGATTGTGGGCAGTCAGCTTGTTGAGACCGCGACCCTGACCAGCGGCTCGACGTTCCGTGTAGGGACGCACATCTTTCAACTGCTGATCACTTCCAAAGGGGCATGAAGAGAATTGGGCGTTACGAAATTGTCGAAGAAATAGGCCGAGGAGCCATGGCGGTAGTGTATAAAGCCTCCGACCCGACCATCGGCCGCCTCGTTGCCTTAAAGGTCCTTTCACTCCACTCGGCGGAGGGCGAAGCCACTGCCGGCGCGCAAGAGGTCTTCATGCGCGAGGTGCGGGCTGCCGGCCGTCTGACGCATCCTGCCATCGTTACCATTCACGATGCTTTTGAAGAACCGGAGGGCCAGTTGAGCTGCATCGTGATGGAACTGGTCGCAGGCCGCACGCTGGAGAAAATGCTCCTGGACGGCGCGCCCCTCGAAAGCGAGAAAGCCCTGGATATTACCCGGCAGGTTGCGGAAGGACTCGAATACGCCCACCAGCAACAGGTGATCCACCGTGACCTGAAGCCGGCGAATATCCTTGTGACCGAAGACGGGCGCGCCAAGATCACGGATTTCGGCATTGCCACAATCACGGCGCGTGAAGGCGCCGTCCGGACCCTGGGGGTGTCGGGCACGCCCTCCTTCATGTCGCCGGAGCAGGTCACCGGCGCGGACCTGGACGCCCGCAGCGACCTGTTCTCATTCGGCATCATCCTTTACCTGATGCTGACCGGGCAGAAGCCTTTCATGGGTGATTCAGCCGCGGTGATGTTCAAGATTGCCTACGCGGATCCGGTCTTGCCAAGTACCCTGAACCCCAAACTGACGCCCGCGCTCGATTACCTTATCCTGCGTTGCCTCGTCAAAGACCGCAACAAGCGATATGGCTCGGCCCGAGAACTGCTCGGCGACCTTGACGACATTCAAAACGGTCGCCCTCCGCGTTCACAGGCCGGTTTTTCGCAAATGGATTTGAAGACTGCTGAGCCCACTATCATTGCAGGAAAGCCGCTCAGCATTCCACCTCCGGCGGCAACTCTGCCTGCCCGGCAAAAAAGCAGGGCGCGCCTTGCGACCCTGGTCGCGACTCTCATGGTTTTGGGAGGTTTGATCGGCGCGGGTGCGTGGAGGTTAGGCCGGCGAGGGCCATCTCCGCCGTCGGCGGCTTCCACAAGTGGAACTTCGCCAGCCCTTCCTCAGCCCCCACCCGGTCAGGGACACGCGGCGCCGGGTCTGCCACCTGCTGCGCCTGGGGGAGAATCAAGCGCCGCTATGCAAGGTGGGACGGAGGCCAGGGAGATCGCACCGGGCGGTAGAAAAGTGACTTCGAAGCGCGGTTCCGCAACTTCAGCCAAGGCCGCTCCTCAGGAAATCAGCACCGCAAGCGCGGTCGCGGCATCAACTCCAACAGGCGCCGAGTCTCCAGCGGGGAAGTCTGGGCGCTCGTCCCTAACCCCTGCGTCCGCGACGAAAGCCGCCTCGCGAGACAGAATTGTTCAACTGGTCTGCAAGCACGATCTGAAGGAGGGAACCCTGACCGTCTCAAGCGGTGGCCAAGTGATCTTTGAGGGAACTCTGAAAGGGAAGAAGAAAGGCGGCTTTCTGGGTATTAAGGGTGGCTTCGCCGGGACCTTCGCAAGGAGTATCCAGATCCCTACTAGCGCTCAAGACCTGACCGTGCGCGTGGTCACGAAAGATGGTTCAACCGACCTCAGCCGGATGACCGCCCCGCCTCCCACTGGAGGGGCCATACCCATGCTGCAAGTCGAAGTCAACCTCAACAAGCTGGCCCTCAACTGGCAAGCCCCCACCCAGCCCGTGCGTCAAGGAGCGGCGGTAGGCAGTAACCAGTAGGCAGAAGGCAGAAAGCAGTAGGCAGAAGGCCGTAAGCAGCAGAAGGCGGGCGAGGTTGTGCATAGTCCCGCCGCGGCGGGTCCGTCGTCAGTTGTGGAACACAACCCCACCGCTGGGCGCTTTGTTGCAACGGACCACGGACAACCGGCCATGCGGTAGTGGGGTCTTTTAGCTTGTTCGTGACCTCAATCTCGGCGCCCTCAACGCTCGCTTGGCTTATCGTCGTTGTTGTGGCAGAATGTGTGCGAATGGCGCCGGATAAAACTAAAGAAGAGATCGGGGCCGCTTTGTCGGCTTTGTCCGCTGACCCGTCACTGGGTTACCTTGCCGTAACAGCCAAGCCCGAAAATCCCATCCGCGACAGGGTGGCTTGGCACTTTCACCAGAATTTTCCATCCTTAATCGCCGCCCGCGAGTACACGGTTAACTCTGAGCGAAACCCCGATGGCTCAAAGAGGGTAGACCTGGCTCTCCTAGAACTCAACGACGCTGCACTCCGGAAGGTCGCGCTCGTGGAGTTCAAGGCCATGATCGCGCCCGACCCGTTAAGCAATCAGGAGCATCCGTTGATGGTGTCCTTGGTAGGCGACCTGGAAAAACTTCGTCGCCTCTCCCGTGTTCCACGATTCGGCGTGATGTTGATGGTCCACATCGAAGATGTCGAGCGGCTCATCCAGTATGGCCGCGCCGTCAAATTTATGGACAGTTTCCGCAGGTGGGCCAAGGAGCCTGATGCGCTTGAAAAGGCAATTGAGATCACCTCGGAGTTTTTCGACCGCGCCACATTCAACGTAAGTCCGTTAACAATCAACCTTGGATCGGTATGGGGCGCAGGGATCAAGCTGACCTCCTTCATTCTGGAACCGCGATGAATGCGCTGGTCGGCTTGGAGTTTTGATCACGGTAGGCGTATCCGGTCAGATCCAGACCGCGCAGGAATCATTCAATGCGTTTCCATTAAGTAACTTGACCCCACTACCGGCCATGCAAATAAATCGACGGCCCGTCGCTACGCATGCTACCATTTCATGGTTCGGTGAGTCTGTTCGGGAAGGAACCAGAGCATCGAACCTGTCAGACTTCGGGCTCTGTGCGACGGATGTTCGCGAACCCCGCCAGGTCCGGAAGGAAGCAACGGTAACGAGCCTCTCCGAGTGCCGCAGATCAACCCGAAGTCTGACCCAACCTATTTTGGATTTTAGATTTTGGATTCGAGCATGATACATGGGTCCAGCCTGAGCCTTGAGCGCAAATCCAAAATCTAAAATCCAAAATCGTCCTCTCCCATGTCCTACCAAGTCATAGCCCGCAAGTACCGGCCTCAGGTCTTTGAGGATGTGGTGGGCCAGCGTCTGATCACCGACACCCTGAAAAACGCCATCCTCACCGAGCGCGTCGCACACGGGTATATTTTCTCGGGCGCGCGAGGCGTAGGCAAAACCACCACCGCCCGCGTTCTTGCCAAGGCCCTCAACTGCGCCCAAGGCCCGACGGTCACACCCTGCGGGGAGTGTCCTTCCTGCCAAGAAATCACGGCGGGCAATTCCATTGACGTCCTGGAAATCGACGCGGCCTCAAACCGCGGAATCGATGAAATCCGCGAACTGCGCGAAAACGTGCGCTATCTTCCGGCGCGCGACCGCTACAAGATCTTCATCATCGACGAAGCGCACATGCTGACTACTGAAGCGTTCAATGCGCTGCTGAAAACCCTGGAGGAGCCTCCGCCCCGTTCGCTGTTCATCCTCGCCACCACAGAGCCACATAAACTCCCCTCCACCATCCAGTCGCGCTGCCAGCACTTCTCCTTCCGGCTGCTCGAATACCAGGAGATCTTCTCGCGCTTGCAATGGGTCTGCGCGCAGGAAAACATCAAGGCGGACGAAGGCGCCCTCAGCGCCGTCACCCAGGCTGCCGAAGGAAGCATGCGCGATGGCCTTTCTCTGCTCGACCAAGTCATCGCCTCCTGCGGAAACCAGCTCGAGGAAACGCGCGTCCGCCAGGTGCTGGGCGTGGTCCCCACCCAGTTGCTGAATAACATGGTGGAGGCCATCCACGCGGGGGACTCGCGGCGAGTTCTCGAGCTGTTGGGGCAGCTTGCGACGGAAGGTTATGAACTCGCGCATTTCTGCGCAGAACTCATCCGCGCCGTGCGCAACTTGATGGTGGCCAAGAGTTGCGGGGCGGAAAGCCCGCTGGTGCAGGTGGCGAGCGAGGAGCGGGCGCGGCTGGCGGAGCTGGCCAACCTTTTCGGCGAGGAAGACCTGGCTCGCTTCTTCAACCTCCTCTTGCGCACCGAAAGCGAAATGCGCTACTCGCTCCAACCGCGCTTTCACCTGGAACTCGGGTTGATGAAGCTGGTGCACGCCCGGCGTCTTGCCTCACTCGAGGTGTTGCTGGCGCAGCTTGGCCAGCCTGGCTTGGTGGAGAAGACGATGGGAGCAGCGCCCAAAAACCTGGGCCCAGGTCCCGTTCGTTCCGTCCCGCTCAAGACCCAGGCGGCTGCACCGCCACAGGAAAGCGTTAAGTCGCCGGTGGCTCCTGCGCCGCCGAGCACAGCGGTGGCCGCGCCTATGGCCGCAGTAGAAACGGTTCACCCCCCAGCCGCCGTTTCGACGCCGGCGGAAGATGCTCGGCTCTCCTCCATCAAAGCCGCTCTATTCGACCAATCCAAGCGGTTTCTGAGCAGTTGCCTGGATCATTTGTCCGGCTGGCGGTTCGAAAACGGCGAGGTCCGTTTTACTTTCGCGCGCAAGGACTCCTTGTACGCGGATCTTTTGAAGGCCCGCGAACAACAGGAGACGTTGCGGGCGGTGTGCGCCCAGGTGCTCGGCCAGCCCGTCAGGATTTATGTTACACTTGAAGAGCAGGGAGCCGAGGCTCAGGTCCCTCGGCTCAGCGCACGCGAGCGGGCAGAGCGCGACCCAGGGGTTGAAGCTTTCAGGAAGAAGTTTGATGGCGCCTTGGTGGACGTCCAAGACCTCAGCCGGGAGTGAGCGATGAAAAATCTGCAACAGATGCAACAAATGCTGAAGCAAGTCCAGCAGTTTCAGGAGCAGCTCCAGAAGCAATTGGACGAACTCGAAGTGCAAGGCTCGGCGGGTGGCGGCATGGTGAGCGTCAAAATGAATGGCCAGAAGCAACTCAGCGAAGTCCACATCGAATCGGAGCTTTTTGCATCCCATGACCTCGAAATGTTGCAGGACCTCATCCTGGTTGCCGTGAATGACGCAACCCGGAAGGTGGATGAACAACTCGCCAGCCAAATGGGAAACCTGGCGGGTGGGCTCAACATCCCCGGCCTGACCTGACGGGGGAAGAAACTGGAAAATGGAAAATGGAAACTGGTCTGACGCCGTCCCACCAAGCGCCAGTTTCCAAGTAGCGCTTTTCCAGTTTCCAGTTTCTATTTTGGGTTCGGGAACCTGGAAATTGGAAAATAGAAACTAGAAACTGGTCTGACCTCATCCCATCGAGCGCCAGTTTCCATTTTCCAGTTTCCATTTTCTAGTTTCCAGTTTCGATTCCCATGAGAGACTACGCCGAGCCTTTGGCTCGCCTGATTGACGAGCTGAAACGCCTTCCTGGCATCGGGCCGAAGTCGGCGCAGCGCCTTGCTTTTCACCTGGAGCGCGTGCCGCGCGAGGAGGCCGAGCGCCTGGCGGGCGCCATACTCGACGTCAAAGACAAGATCAAGCTCTGCAGTGTTTGCAATAACCTCACCGAAGCTGATCCCTGCGAATATTGCTCCGATTCCCGCCGCGATCCCGGAGTCATTTGCGTGGTGGAGACACCTTACAATGTGCTTTCGGTTGAGAAAACGCGAGAATTTCACGGGCTGTATCACGTCCTCCATGGCCTCCTCTCGCCTTTGCAGGGCATCGGTCCCGAGCAGTTGAAGCTCAAGAACCTGATCGAGCGGCTGAAATCCGGCAAGGTCAAGGAACTCATTATTGCCACCAGCCCCACGGTGGAAGGCGAAGCCACTGCCGTTTACCTTTCCAAACTCCTCAAGCCCCTGGGCGTGAAGGTGACGCGAATCGGCATGGGCATTCCCGTCGGCTCCGAACTCGAATTCGCCGATGAGATCACGATGCTCAAGGCCATCGAAGGTCGCCGCGAAATCTAGCCAGCATTTTTCAGCTCCGCAGTGCTGCCCGGCACAAGTCGAGAGTCGAGAGTCGAAGGTCGAAAGTGGACTAACTGATACTACTTTCGGGTCTGTCATGCTGAGCCCGCCCTGCGGTCCCGCCACAGCGGGATTGCCCTGCTGTTGGTCGGCGGAAAAGCCCAGGAAGGATTCGGGACAACGACAAGCAAGACCAGCAGCAAGCTTTCCTGAATCCTTCCCGCTCTGCGGCACCGAATCCTGAATTCTGCGCTTACCTGCGGGCACTATGTCTCTTGACAAGAGGAAAAGGATAGGCTATTGTTCTAGCTTGCGCCGGGCAGGTGTTTATGGCCTTCGGGCAACGCTTGGATCAGGATTCAGGATCAGGATTCAGGAGTCAGGATTCAGGAACAACTCTGGGAACGTGCCAGCCGGCAAGAAAAGCACAGGGAAGTCTGTGCTTCTGCTCAGACAAAACGTCGCGTCTTGTACGAAAGAGAGAAAAAGGATTGTTCAAAAGCGAGGGAACGAAGCGGGAATGTCTATGAAAACAAAGGACCGTCATTCAGCAGCCCGGAACGAAGCGGGAATGTTATAGAAAACAAAGGTAGTTACGCGTAGAAAGCGGTAATGTTGTTGAAAAAACAAGTAGTTAGTGTCTCGTAGGCGGTATGTCGTATGTGGTAGGTGGGGGAATTCTGAATTATGAATTCTGAATTGCCTTCTGCCTTCTCCACAATGCCTTCTGTCTTTGAAGAGCCGCTTGAACATCCGCGGCGTGCCGGAGAAGAGCTCAGGCTGCGACGCTTGCTAAGAACTGCAAGCCTAAACAACAGCATTCAGGATCCAGGGAAAAACGACAAGCGCGGCCCCTGAATCCTGAATCCTGACTCCTGAATCCTGGTCTTCCGAATCCTGCTCTTGCCGCGCTCTTTCTGCCTCTCGTATAATGAAAGTTCGGGCTCACGTGGTTCCCCCCTTGAAGCGATCAGCGCAGGGTTGACGACGAATTCTGCGGCTTTTTACGGGAGTTTTTCACGCTGCCGGCCCGGCGGGTTCGTCTGCGCCGCAAGAGACATTTGATGCTGCGTCCTTTCCGCCCACTCCGACCTTATCTGGCTCGCTACAAAGCTCGTTTTGCGGCGGGCTTTCTCTGTTTACTGGTTTCCCAGTTGGTGGGCGTTATAGTTCCACTCATCATCAGAGCAGGCATTGATGACTTGATGCACGGGGGCACGGCCCGAAAACTGCTTGGCGTGGCCGGGCTACTCCTGGCTGTGGGCGTGTGTAAAGCCGTGCTGCAATTCTGGATGCGCTGGATCCTCATCGGGATATCGCGGGATGTCGAATACGATTTACGCAATGATCTTTTCGCGCACCTGATGCGCCTCTCACCGCGTTACTACACGGAAAACCGCACCGGCGACTTGATGTCGAAGCTCACCAACGACTTGAATGCGGTGCGCAACATGGTGGGCCCGGGCATTATGTATTCGGCGAACACGGTTGTGGTGGGCGTCGCAACCGCTGCTTTGATGCTCCATCTCGACTGGCGTCTCACCCTGTACTCTCTGATTCCCATGCCCCTGGTGTCGATTGGGGTCAAGTTCTTCGGCCAGCAGATTCACGAACGCTTCGAGAAGATCCAGGCGCTCTATTCGGACCTCACGGAACGGGTGCGCGAGAACCTTTCGGGAGTCCGCGTGGTCCGTGCCTTCTGCCAGGAGGAAGCCGAAATGGCGGAGTTCGACGGGATGAACCTGGACTTCGTGGCGAAAAACAAGGGGCTGATCTGGATCACCAGTTTCCTCTGGCCCAGCATGGGGCTGCTCTTTGCCATTGCCTTCCTGCTGGTGATGGTGGTGGGCGGCCATCACGTGCTTGCAGGCAGGATCACGGTGGGAACTTTTGCGGCTTTCAATATCTACCTCACTTACCTGTTCTGGCCCATGGTGGCGCTAGGTTGGGTAACGAACCTTGTGCAGCGCGGCTTAGCCTCACTCGGGCGCCTGATGACCATCTTCGGGTCCAAGCCTGACATTGATGAAAGCGCCGTCCCCGCGCACCCGCTCACCTCGCTGCGAGGTGAAATCGAATTTCGAAACCTGACCTTCAGTTACAACGGCACGCCGGTATTGAAGGACCTGAACCTGCAAATACCTGCCGGGAAGACCGTGGCCATCGTGGGCGCGACGGGTTCAGGCAAGTCCACGCTCGTGGGGCTGATTCCACGGCTTTACGATGCTCCGATGGGATCGCTGCTCATTGATGGTGTCCCGATCCGGCAGATTCCACTCAACACCCTGCGCGAGCACATTGGATTTGTGCCGCAGGAAACTTTCCTGTTCAGCGAAACCATCCGGGAGAACGTCAAGTTTGGCGCGCCGGAGGCGTCGGACGCAGAGGTCGAGCACGCGGCGGAAATATCCAACATCCTGCCGGAAATTCAGGGTTTCCCCAAGGGCTTTGCCACCATGGTGGGCGAGCGCGGGCTTACACTTTCCGGGGGGCAGAAACAACGCACGGCGATTTCGCGGGCGGTCATCCGCGATCCGCGCATCCTGATCCTCGATGACGCGCTCTCGAGCGTTGATACTTATACGGAGGAGAAAATCCTGCGGCATCTCACCGGCGTGATGGCCGGGCGGACCACCATCCTGATCTCGCACCGGGTTTCGACGATCCAGAACGCGGATGAGATCGTGGTGCTGCACGACGGTGAAATTGTCGAGCGCGGCACTCACGAACAATTGTTGGCCCTCAACGGCCACTACACGGACCTTTATAACAAGCAGTTGATTGAGGAAGAGTTGGAGCGGGAAGGCTAGGATTCAGGATTCAGGATTCGGGATTCAGGGGGACGTCATGCAAGGGCACAAAGACTTGATTGTTTGGCAGAAGGCTATGGACTTGGTTGTAGCGATTTACAAGCTTACTAAATCATTCCCAAAGACGGAGGTCTATGGGTTGGGGAGTCAGATGCAGAGAGCGGCCGTTTCAGTTCCGTCAAACATTGCTGAGGGTCACGGCCTGAAGCAAACGCAGGCCTATGCGAGGCATTTGGCGATAGCAAACGGATCGTTGACGGAGTTGGAAACCCAACTGGAAATTGCCCGGCGGCTCGGGTATCTCACTCCGGAGAACGAATCAGTGATCAGTCAAGCCGGTGAAGTGGGACGGATGTTAGCCGGTCTAAGGCGCAGCTTGCAATCTCGCCTTGCCAGCCCTGAATCCTGAATCCCGAATCCTGTTTTTCAAATGGCCGACAGCTTCCACGACGAAGAAATTCTGGGCAAAGCGTACGACTCGCGCCTGATGCGGCGCCTGCTCGTGTACTTGCGGCCGTACTGGCGCATGACGCTGTTTGCCCTGGTGGCCATCCTCCTGTTCGGGATCTTGCAGGCCGTGCCGCCCTATCTGTTAAAGGTCGAGGTGGACCGCTATCTCGACCCGACGGCGCGTGCGGAGCTCCCGAAATTCCTTTCGAGCTTCCTTAGTCCCAACCCGTTGGTGGGCATCACCCAAATCGCGCTGATTCTTTTCCTCCCCACTGTTGTCCTGACCTTCGGCCTGGAGTTTGCGCAGTCTTTCGCGATGCAAGTGGTGGGGCAGCGCGTCATGTACGACATGCGGAAGCAGCTCTTTGGGCACCTCCAGCGCTTGCAGATGAGCTTCTTCGACCGCAACCCGGTTGGACGCCTGGTGACGCGGGTGACCACTGACGTGGATGTGTTGAACGACCTGTTTGCTTCCGGGGTGGTAGCCATCTTCGGCGATATTTTCTCGCTGTTCAGCATCGTGGTGGTGATGCTGGAGATGGATTATAAACTCGCGCTCCTCACCTTCTCGGTGCTTCCCATCATCGTGCTGGTCACCGCTGCTTTCCGAAAGGCAGTGCGCGAATCCTACCGGCGCATTCGCGTGGCCATCGCGCGCATCAATGCCTACTTGCAGGAACACATCACCGGCATGCCCGTGCTACAGCTCTTCAACCGCGAGGAGCGCAGTTTCCGGGAATTCGAGAAGATCAACCGCGCCCACATGGAAGCCTACAAGGACTCCATTCTGGCTTACGGGCTGTTTTATCCGGCGGTCGAGCTTTTGGGCATGATAGCGGTGGCCATCATCCTCTATCTGGGAGGTGGTATGGCATTGAGCGGTCTGGTTACGGTGGGGACAGCCATCGCCTTCATCCAATACTCGCAGCGCTTTTTCCGGCCCATTCAGGACTTGAGTGATAAGTACAACCTTCTCCAAGCAGCCATGGCGAGTTCAGAGCGCATTTTCAAGCTGCTCGACACGCCGGTGACGATTGCGGATCAGGTAGGGGAGGCCTCAGGCTTGCCGCAGAGATTGCGGGGTGAGGGCGCGGGAGCGCAGGGGGCTCTTCTACCTGTTGGCAGCCATTATGTTGCGGACGGGGCAAAAGCGGGAGCGCAGAGCGCTCCCCTACCCGTCGGCTGTGATCACCCTGTTCGGGATGCGGAAGCGGGAGCGCAGGGGGCTCTTCTACCTGTTGGCAGCCATTATGTTGCGGACGGGGCAAGAGCGGAAACGCAGACTGCTCCCCTACCAAGTTCGCTTGTGGAATTTCGTCACGTGGGCTTCGCGTACAGGGATGAGCACCGCGTGCTGGAAAATGTCTCGTTCTCGATCGAAGCCGGGGAGACGGTCGCGGTGGTGGGTCACACCGGCGCCGGCAAGACCACGCTTACCAATTTGCTGCTTCGTTTCTACGACGTGCAAGAAGGTCAGGTGCTGTTTGACGGCCTGGACATCCGCCATCTGCGGCTGCGAGAATTGCGAAGCAATTTCGGCATCGTCCTCCAGGACCCCTTCTTGTTTTCGGGAACCATCGCCAGCAATATTCGTCTGGGCAGCGAGTGGATGGAAGACCGGCAAATCCGCGAAGCTGCACGCCAGGTGGGCCTCCTGGGATTCATCGAGAGTCTGCCAGGAGGTTTTCAGGAACCCGTCAAAGAGCGCGGCGCTACGCTTTCAGTGGGTCAGAAGCAATTGCTCTCCTTTGCTCGAGCGCTCGCTCACAACCCAAGAATCCTGATCCTGGACGAAGCCACCTCGAGCGTGGATCCCGAGACGGAACATTGGCTGCGGGAAGGTCTGCGCTGTCTGATCGAAAACCGCACTTCGCTGGTCATCGCGCACCGATTATCCACCATTCAGAACGCCAGCAAGATCGTGGTCATGCATAAAGGGCACGTCCGTGAAGTGGGGACGCACCAGGAGTTACTCCAGAGACAAGGGATTTACTTCAAGCTTTATCAGCTTCAGTATAAGGACCAGGAAGTGTCCGTTGCTCATAGTCCGTAGTCCGTTGCCCGTTGTCAGTTGGCAGCCGTGCGGCATCATATTCGGCGGTTTCGGGCCGCGGACAACTGACCACGGACCACGGACGGCTTGGCAGCTCACCCATGTCGAGATTTTGCCTGATGATGGTAGCTGGCGAACGCTCCGGCGATATTTATGGAGCTGAACTCGCCTCCGCCTTGCGGGCCCGCCTGAACAACGCGGAGATTTTTGGCTGCGGCGGCGAAGCGATGCGCCTGGCCGGGGTGGACACCGTCGTGGACGCCCACCAACTCACCATGATCGGCATAACGGAGATAGTCGGCGGACTGCCGCGAGCTTACCGCGCCTTCCACGCTTTGCTCGAGGAAGTGGATAGACGCCGGCCTCAGCTTGCCGTGCTGATTGATTTTCCCGATTTCAACTTGCGCCTGGCCAAACAGCTCAAGAAAAGAAAAATTCGTGTCATCTACTTCGTAAGTCCACAGATCTGGGCATGGCGGAAGAGCCGGCTGAAGCAGCTCAAAGCTCGTATCGACAAGATGCTTTGTATTTTTGACTTTGAGGAGGCCATCTATCGCGCAGCCGGGATTCCGGTGGAATATGTCGGGCATCCTCTGGTCGATCTGGTGCGGCCGCACATGACGCGGGAACAGTTCTTTTCCGCGGTAGGGCTGGAGCCAGCAACGGCGACGGTGACGTTGTTGCCCGGAAGCCGTGAGAAGGAAGTGAGCAATATCTTGCCGACGATGCTGGAGGCCGCTAATCGGCTTTCCCTGACCCACAAGGTCCAGTTTGTAGTTGCCGTTGCGCCGACGCTGGACACCCCATGGTTGGAAAAGGCTGTGCTCGAATGCTCCGCTGGCAAGGCAACAGTCCGCGCCGCCACCCACGCCACCTATGATGCCCTCCAGCATTGCGAGGTGGCCATCGTCGCCAGCGGCACAGCCACGATCGAAGCGGCCCTGTGCGAGCGGCCCATGGTGGTGGTTTACCAAGTCTCTCCGCTCACGTGGCTGCTCGGCAAGTTACTTGTCGATGTCCCCTTTTACAGTATGGTCAATATTCTTGCCGGAAAGCCGGTGGTTCCCGAACTCATTCAGAGTGATTTCACTGCTGCGAACGTCGCCAGTCGGGTAGAATACTTACTTGATCATCCCCAAGCCTGCGAGGAGATGAGGAAGGAGTTTCGGACCCTCAAGTGCCATTTGGGGCCGGGAGGGGCTATCGAGCGGGCAGCCGATGCGGTGGCAGGAATGTTTCAGTCTGGCGTGTCAGCCGGTCAAACCTCCTAAGGCGTCCGCCGCCCGCTGGGTAAGTATTCCACGATATGCAACTTGTTGGCTTGGCGGATAATCCAACCTAATTGTCGGGCTTGCGAGGCTAGGATTCGGGATTCAGGAGGACCAACTTACAGTCTTGCCTAGCGAGCCCTGAATCCCGAATCCTGAATCCTGAATCCTGTTTCAACGTTTGAAACTCTTCGAGCGCCGCAACGTCAACGGTTATTTGAAAGACTTCACCCGACGCCGGAATTAGGGGCGAAGAGACTGGAGATACTCGCCGGGTCGAGGGGAGCAATTTATGAAATATCTTGGGGCCGGAAGTGGGGCCAAATTTCTCAGTAGGTTCTGCGGTTTCCAAAAACTGCTGGTCACTGCAGTACCTTTGCTCTTGACGCTCGAGCTAATCCAGCCGGCCAGTTTTGCACAGTCATCTGCGCCTCGGTTCGAGGTGACGAAGTACACCATCGCGGCGGAACTCTTCCCTTCGCAACACCTCATCTCGGCGAATGTCCGCATTGATTTCCTCCCTCGTGCCGACTTCACCACGATGAGCTTCGATCTCCACAGCGGCTTGCGAGTTGACAGCGTAAAGGATGCCTCCGGCAAGGATCTCAATTTTCGGCAAGAGGGTCTCAACCTCTCTGTCGATTTCCTGAACCCCGTTCCACAGGGGAAAGCTTCTTCGATCACGGTCAAGTATGGTGGCCTCCTGGCTTCCGCCGACGGCAGTCCGGTTGAGAACCTGAAGTTAGCGTACATCGGGCCGGAGGGTAGTTATCTCCTCTATACGGGACGGTGGTTCCCCGTAAGTGAATACGGGGTGGGCCGCTTTGCTGCCACCATGCAGATCACGGTGCCTTCAGACGAAACGGTGATTGCCTCCGGTCGAGCTTCCACACCGGCGCGCGAGGCCGGCAAGGTTACGTACACCTACCAATATGATCAGCCATCGTTTCCGGGGACGGTCATTGCAGGGCACTACGTGGTCCAACCGGCGACGGCCGTGGGCGCAGACATCACTCTCTACATGAAGCCCGGCCATGAAAGCTTCGCCGCCAGTTACGGAGAAACGGCTGCCAAGATTATGGCTTTCTATTCCGACAAGTTTGGGCCTTTACCCAGCGGCCACTTGGCCATTGCGGAAATCGAAGAGGGGACCGTGGGCGGATATACGGCGCCTGGCCTGTTGGTGCTGGCCTCACGCGGCTTTTCCACTCAAGTGAACTACCGGTTGCTGGCGCACGAGATTTCCCACCAATGGTGGCGGTGTCTGGTCAGTCCTGCTTCACTCGACGACATGTTTCTGGACGAAGGGCTGGCGACCTATTCCGCCGCGCTCTACGTGCAGCAGGCCGCCGGTGACACAGCGTTTGAAGACCTCATGCGGGAAGTGGAGGTGGGAGCGCTCACCCACGAGGAGGTTGTCCCCATCGCCCAATCAGCGCGCTTGCACGAGTTCACGCCGGAATACCAGTCGATTGTTTTCCAGAAAGGCGCGATGGTGTTCCACATGTTGCGCTGGATTGTGGGTGACGAGGCGTTTTTCAAGACGTTGCAGGCCATGAGCCAGCAGTATGCCTGGAAGTCAATTTCCACGGACGAGTTTCAAAAGTTGGCGGAGAACGCTTCCAAGCAGAACCTGACGTACTTTTTCGCGCAATGGGTGAGCTCGACCGGCGTCCCGCAATTCAAGCGGACATGGGCTGTTTACAGAACTGCGAAAGGCTATCAGGTGATGGGCAAGATCACGCAGGACCTGGACCTGTTCCGCATGCCCGTCGAGGTCCGCGTCATTACCGAAGGCACAAAGCCTGTGAACGACCGCGTGGATATGGTGGGCACTACTGCGGATTTCACGGTGAACACGCGTACCAGGCCGCTGCGCGTCCTGGTCGATCCGGCCAGCCGGATACTTAAATACGACGAAAATATCAAGACCCAGGTCGAAATGGCGCGCGGCGACCAACTTTCCCAGGAGCAAGCTTACCTGGAGGCTGTCAAACAGTATCAGGCGGTCCTTGAACTCAACAAAAACAGCTCGCTCGCTCACTACCGAATAGGTGAGATCTTCTTCAAGTTGCGGAACTACACCGCGTCGATGGAGGAGTTTCGGCGCGCCCTGGATGGGGATATGGACCCGAAGTGGCTCGAAGTGTGGAGTCACCTGAAGCTGGGAGAAATCTTCGACGTAACAGGACAGCGCGACCGGGCACTTAATGAATACCAGCGCGCCTTGCAGACCAACGACAACACGCAGGGCGCCCTGGACGAGGCCAACCGGTACGTCAAGAAGCCTTACACCCAAGAAACAAAATAGGCCAGTTGAAGGTGGAAGCGTTTGGCAGGCATAAGATTCCGATATCGACTGTCAGAGGCTAATACTTCCGTGTTTCAATCCCGTGAGCCTGGGTGAAGTGATCCCCCGATGTTGGACAAGAACCTTGAAGATGTTCCCCATCCCTTCAGGATGAATCAGCCGTTTTAGTTTCAGCCTGGCTTTGAGGTTTTCCACCTCGCTCGCGCCCGGTTCGTAAAGGTCCGCGAATTCGTTCCCTTCACCCAACGCCAGGAGGAATCTCTGTTGGCTGGTGAAGCCCGTGAGTTCCAGTCCCGCATCCTTTCCTGTGTCGATCAAGGCGCTGAAGTTCACATGCGCGGTCAAGTCGAATTCTCCGGGGGCGCTGAAGAAGTCCTCCGATGGCAAGTGACCGCGGTAGGCAAGCAAGGTCCCCTGAGGCCGGTCCTCTACGTAGAGGTATTTGGCCAAGTCGCCGTAATCAACCGTGATAACAAAGCCCCGGATGAGTTTCTCGGCAACCGACCGCATCCATTGGGTGGCTATCAGGTTCACCTCCACGCGACAGCCTTCTTCAAGCGGGTTGGGGTAACCCGCCACCGCAGCGGCAATAGCCGGGTTGCGGATGGGGCCGAGCTTCTCACAGAGTTCGTCGCCTTGGGCGGCAACGTAAACTTCCCTCAGATGCCCGCCTGCCCTGGTGACCACGGCAACCGGAAAGGCATCAACCAGCTCGTTTGAAAAAAAGCATCCGGTGATGGGCGCAAGCTGCTCGAGGTTCTCGAGGAGGCGGACCGTTCCTTCAAGACCTTCTTCCGCCAGCCGCTCCCTGACGCGAGCACATTGCCTTGGGCCGGGCTCGATCGCCGCGTAGTCGAGCGCCGAAGCGAAATCCGGCAGGACGCACTTCACCCAGTCGAGGAAATCCCGCGCAAAGAGCCCGCGCCCTGCGCCCATCTCAACCCACGAGAACCGCGAGGGACGAACAAGCATTTCCCACATCTCGGCTGCTTGGCGGGCGACCAAGCGAGCGAAAATGGGGTGGAGGTCCGGGCTGGTGAAGTAATCACCCCCGACGCCGGTGCGGTCTCGCCCTTGTGTGTAATACCCGTACTGCGGATGATAAAGGCACAACGCCATGAAGCGCTCAAAGGTAATAGCGCCCGTGCGCCGCAGGGTATCGAGAAGCAGCCCTTTCAGAGGTGTGTCACTCAAGGAGAAGTTGCATCAGTGCGGCCGGTTTTCCGGCTTCAACACGTAATCACCTGCGCGGTCGCCTGGAACGAGCACCCAGCCCTTTTGCGGAACCAGCGTCCAGCCCTCGCCTCGGAGGGGCTGAGCACTCAAGTTATGGGGTGCGGGCACCTGCAGCCGCACAATCAGCCCAGCTTTCCGTACCATCAGGACTCCGCCCGGGGCGTCGAGTGTTCCCCAATCGTCGGTAACGCGCGAAGACAAGTAGATGGTGTTCGAATCATCGAGAGGCACAACTTCGTTTGGATCAAACCCATAGTTGAAGGTTTTTCCCAGCGGGAGAATGAGCAGGGGACCTGCAAGGAAATTGGCGCGAAATTTCGCCAGGCGCTCACGGAAAGCATTTTCGCGCTCCGTCTCTGTTGCGATCACGAAGTCACCGTGATAGGCGTGAGCCCTTTCGAGCGCCTGGTCGGCCGAGACGGCCACAGGCCCAAGTTTGTAGGCGGCCCGGATCAGCGCCGCAAAGTCGGGGTCCGTCTTCACCCGAGAGCGCCACTCCATACCGGAGGAATCGAGCAGCGCGCCGTAGGCAGGACCGGAAACGTAAGCAAAGCTCCGCGCCAGGGTCAACTGCCCACGCGCCTGCCGCAGACCGCATGCCGCTACCACGACCATTTCGGAGATCGATCGCGTGCTGAGCCTCACTCCCGTGTATTCGGCAAGCCCTTCATTCATTTCCAACCCGCGTTCTTCCTCGGCGGCCTTTGGGAAGAGCGACTGGCGGTAAGCACGGAAGGCCAGGGCATCATCCAGAGACTGCTTTCGCTGCGCCCCGTTTTCTTCCAAGGCGACTTCGAGCGCTCTCCACTCTAACAGCAGCCAGACGCGCCCGTCCCGCGATTCGAGGTGCGCGTTGGCAGGGCTGCTAGCCTTCATGCCCGGGTCATCCTGGATGCGATGAAAGCACTCGTGCATCATCAGCCGCGCTCGGCGGTCTGGGTCTTCCGGCAGGGGCCAGGCTATCATCGTCCAGTGCACTCCCCCCCAATCCATTGCCGTGTTCGCAACGATCACGTCCGGGGGTAACTTCCCCACAAAGACTTTTCCGCTTCTCGCCAGCCGCCCCGCGGTGTCGGCCTGGTTCGCGACCGCCTCGTGGCTCTCCGGATCAACCAGGATCATCGCGCCGTAGATTGGCACACCCCAAAGACGGCCATCATCCTGGCGTGAGATGGCCTGGGCCTCCTCGAAATACCGTGCGGCACGCTCCGCATCGACGGTGGGCTTCGCAGCGGGCGCGGCGGCAACGATCCCCGCGCTGAGGACTGCCAGGATGAAAGCTCCCTTCAACGGACTCCCTCCGATTTCATGGGGTCTTCGCTACCGGCCGACCGGTTAGCTGCTGGTACGTTTCCTCAAACACTTTGAGCGTCGTATCATCGTAAAGGACGAAGTGGATTTTTTCCAGACTGGTGCGCATCTTGATGTGCTCCAGGACCACCTTCAGCATAATCTGCGCGCACTGTTCGGCTGGGAACCCTGCTGCGCCGGTTCCCAGCGCCGGCAGCGCCAGGCTTTTGATCGTCTTCTCTTCGGTGCGAAAGAGAGTCTGTCTCGTCGCAAGCCGTATTGATTCCGCTGTCGCCTTCTCACCGGGTCGCATAGTTGCGGCGTGAATCACATAAAGCGCCCTGAGGTTGCCGGCCGTCGTAACTGCGGTGGCGCCCAAGCGGATGGGGGCGAGGCGTTCGCACTCTTCCTGGATCCGCTCCCCGCCCTTGCGCCGTACGGCTCCCGCGACCCCGGATCCCATGGCCAGATCCGTATTCGCTGGGTTGACGATCGCCTCAACCGCCATGTCAGTGATGTCGGCTTTAGAGATGTAGATTTTCGTTGGCATTTTGGACCTTCAGTTCCGTGAGACTCCGGAACAAAGATAGCGCACCGTCTGTCGCGGCGTGACATCAAGCGTAAGGATAGCTGACGGCTGGGCGCTTGGCTAGCGGCAAATGCGGCACGTTGAGCCCCGGCTGAAGGTAATCGGGTAATTCACGGTGTAAGTCTTGTAGGGAGGCTCTACCCTTCCGCTGTCGCGGCCTCAGGCCGTACGCGGCCGCCCCTACCTGGGTTGCGCGGCCAGCTCGCGGCACTTGGCAACGAACTTCTCAAATAGCTTGCGCGGCTCGGGTTGGTCAACCATCTCTTCCGGATGCCACTGAACGGCTATCAGGAACGGATAGGCATCGGCGGATTCCACCGCCTCCACCAGTCCATCCTCGGAATGAGCCGTCACTTTGAGTCCCCGCCCCAGACGCTTGATGGCCTGGCGGTGCAGGCTGTTCACACGGCAACTACCCTTGAACGTCTCCGCCAGCCGCGATTCGGGATCAGTCAGGGTGACGACGTGAGTCGGCTCGGGGCGTGGTGCGGACTGCATGTGTTCACGCTCGACCGGAGCTTCCGAGTTCAAGTCCTGGTAGAGCGTTCCGCCGAACTTCACGTTGATCATCTGGATGCCGCGGCAGATGCCCAGGATCGGCAGCCGGTGACGGTGCGCCCGATCAAACAGCTCAAATTCAAAGGCATCCCGTTTCGCGTCAATCTGAAAGAGGCCTGGATATTTGACCGCTTCCTCATAATACTTGGGGTTGATGTCCTTCCCGCCGGTAAATAGCACCCCATCGTAGCCTTTGATGTTGGGGATGGAAGGGTGGGAGGGCGAGACCACCTCAACCTCCTCCGGCTTCACCCCAACGGCGAGGAGCGCCTTGTAGTATGGGGATTCGGAGCCTTTGGTTTTTTCCTTGTCGGAAACAGAAATTGCAATCTTCATCTCCGCGTCTCCTTCCGATCCCTAGCAGACCAGCGTTGACCTGTCTGACCAATTTACATCAGGATGGCCGCAGGTGGAAACCCTGGCGGAACAATTTTTCCTGCCGGTGGGGGTGGGGCGCGAGCGGAAGATTGGGCGATTGTTTACTTGACGCAGGAGGTGTGCTAAGGTTTGTTAACTGGCTTGCGGCCAGCTTGCGCGAGTTTTTTGTCAATCGCTTCCCGCAAGACTTTATCTCTTTCAGGAGCGACAATGAAGTAATCGAAAAGGTCTGTTACTACCTTTAGCGTCCAATCTGCTTCTTCCCGCCCTACGTTGATGATCTGGGCTTGATCGTTTTCCATTGTGTGGGCAGCAAAATCCCCTATTTCACGTAAGTAATGCCTGGACTGTTGGGCTGTTTAATGAGGAGAACAATAACGAACACCGACACAAAATATGGTTCCCAGTTACAACTGAACCTGACGGTTTCCTAAACGTACCGAATAGCGATCCTGAGCAATTTGGATTTCACGAGGCTTGGCAATTCGGTGTCTTGCCGGGCCGTCCCGAGAATCGCTGGAGAGTACACGGAATTTTAATTGACGACACCTTCTTCATTGTGTGGCTTGACCCAAAGCACGAATTGTACCATCACGACAATTGAATTAAATACAGCTTCGCAGCAAGTTTGCGTCAGCTCTTAGCCTGTTTGCGTAAAGTACATACTTCCGGAAGATTGCTCTTGACTTTCGCTTTTTGTTCGCCTATCATTGAAGCGCTCGAAAAGACCCGGCGCCGTGCTCAGGCGCGGCGCTCCGTGGCCTCTGGAGATTGGGGAAAGGATTGGACCTGGAGTTTGCCGATGGCAGAGGAAGGATTGTTATCTTCGGAATCGCAGGGCGACCTGTTCCGCTCGGGGCAAGAGCCCGCTGCGACAGGGGCGCTGGCGAAACCTGTAAGCACCGGCACTCGAGCTCTTCATTACGAGCCCGTCAAATTCATCAACAGCGAGGGCAGGGCAAACCTGGCGCTGGCGCGAAAAGCCGCAGAGTCGAAAATCGGATCTGCTTTACAGCCGGCTGCAGATACGAGGGCGACGCATGGCGGAGTAAATCCGCCTCTACGTGGCGATGTGAAATCGCCGCTACAGGGCGAGGCGAAATCGCCACCCCATAGGCCGTGGACGCTGCCGCCGCAAGGTCTGGCGGTCTTCCATGGCGATAAGGACACGGCGCGGCTCAGCCACTATTTTTTGCCGCGCCTGCTGCTTCAGGGGAAACGAGTTCTGATGCTGGACGGCGCCAACTGTGCCGATCCGCGCCTGCTGGAGCGCCTGGCTCGCCAGCGCCGCGTGCCCTTCGAGCAATTCAGCCGGCAAATCCAGATTGCCCGCGCCTTCACCTGTTTCCAGCTTACCGAACTGATTGCGCGCGTACCGCGGCTTTTAACGGACTTTCCCGCTGAGCTGCTGATCGTCACGGCATTTCCCGAGCTCTACTACGACGAAGATGTGCGCGACTGGAACGCGCGGGTAGCGTTCGAACAGGCGCTGGCGGATTTACAGCGTTTGGCGCGTAGCGGTGATTTTACCCGTAGGGGCACGCCATGGCGTGCCCCTACCGTGGCGGTGTTTTCCTCGGCCACCACGTTCATGCCCTCTCCAGCACGTAGACGGTTTTTTGAAAAGGTCTGCGCGGCAGGATCGGAGGTCTGGCAGTTCAATTCGAACGCAGAGGGAAAACTTGGGCTGGTGTGCAGCAAACGCATAGTCCCTCGGAATTCGCTGTCATCCTGAGGAAGTGACCCCTCACCCGGCCCGCGACGGCTGGTGAAAGCGCCGTCGCGGTCCACCCTCTCCCCTTGGGAGAGGGCCTGGAGTTTCTACATTTTTCACGCGGCAGGAATCTGAACGGGGGCACGTTGGGATGGCGGGCCAATCATTCAATGAAGCAATGACTCAATGACTCAATGATCCAATGATTCAATTGCAGGTGATTTATGGGTCGGACGGTTTCAACGTTTAGGGATTTGATCGAGCAGGAACTCCAGAACTGGGAGCGGGTGTTTGGCCGGGCGCTGCGGCAGGAGGAGCGGGTGTACTTCGAGGCGATGTTCAACCGCGTGCGCCTTTACATCCAGGCCTGCACCTACGAGTTTCCCGTGCACGCCATGGATGCGATCAACGTGGCAGTAGGGCTTGACCACGAGATTCGTTTGCGCGCCCTCGAAGCGCGCTTGGGGATTAACCTCGATGCTCAGTGGATGGATTCTCGACCTCTACCCCTGCCCCGAGGGAATGGTGCTGTGGCTGGTGGAGCCGGACCGGAAACGCCGCCGGCTGATTGACCGGTCGTTCACGCCGTGTTTTTACGTGCACGGCCCGGAGTTGCGGCTCACGCCTCTGGCGCAGGTCCTTGCGGCGCGCGCGGCGGTGAGGTGTGCATTGACCGAGAAGACAAATATCTGGGACGGCGGCGAGCTTCGCGTGCTCGAGGTCGCGGTGCACCACCCCACACAGTTTGCGGCCCTGGTGCGCTTCGTGCACCAATACGATTCCAGCTTGCGGCTTTACAACTCCGACTTGATGCTGGCGCCAATGTATTGCTGGGAGAAGGGCGTGTTTCCGCTGGCGAAGGTGGAAGTCGAGGTAGGGGAGGGCTCGGCCCTCCCGCCCTCATCCACCGTGGCAGATCGGACGCAGGGCCGGGGGGAGCCCAGAGAGCGCCCCTACCAAAACCGGGCGGGCACGAGGCCCGCCCCTAAAGTTCGCGCCCTCAAGAGTTGTGATGACGAATGGGCGACCGACTATGAGCTGCCTCCGCTTCAGATCATGCGGGTGCGGTTGGAAGGTCTCTCCAATGTTGACCCGCAGCATGGCCGGCGGGGCGCGCTGGAAGTGGAAATTGACGGCGAGTGGCAGGTGCTGGACGATTCCGAGGAGCCGGTAGCGGTGGGGTTCGAGCGCCTGCTGCGCGCCCACGACCCGGACATGATCTTGAGCGAGTGGGGTGATTCGACGCTGTTTCCAGCGCTGCTCCGGCAGGCCCGGAAGCTGGGCCTTACGCTCTCGCTCAACCGCGACGCGCATCCCGTGGAGCGCCGCCGCGCGCGCAGTTACATGAGCTACGGGCGCATCCTCTTCAAGGGGAGCACTACCACGCTGTTCGGGCGCCTGCACGTGGACACGCAGAACTCCTTCGTCGCCGATCAGTGCGACCTGGAGGGTTTGTGGGAGCTCACGCGCGTCACCAAGCTGCCCGTGCAGTATTGCGCCCGCACCACGACGGGCACCGGCATCTCCTACATGCAGATGGAGCTGGCTTACGGCGACGGCGTGCTGATCCCAGAGCAGAAAGCTGAACCCGAAAGCCCCAAGCATCCGGACGAACTCCTGAGGGCGGACCGCGGTGGATTGGTTTTCCTGCCGCGTCTGGGATTTTTTACCAACGTGGGCGAACTCGACTTCATCAGTGAGTTCCCGAGTATCATGGCGCGGTTCAATATTTCGCCGGAAACCGTCAATTGCGGCTGTTGCCCGGAAGCGCCCCGCATCCCGGAACTCGGCTATCGCATCTGCCAGCGGCGACGTGGAATCAACAGTCGCGTGGTAGAGCGGCTGATCCAGAAGCGGCAGGAATACAAGCGCGAGATGGCGGCCGACCGGAAGGGCGGGGTTTTAACCCCGCCCTTCCCAATTCGTGGTGAGGAATCCAGGTTAGCGCCACTTCCGCTTTCTGAAGTTGCGGTTTTCCAATCTGAAGCAGCCGGAAAAGCCGAAAGTTTGAACTGCCCAACTTACGCGGCAGATTCCCCCGCCGCGCTCCTCGAGCGTCGCCAAGCCGCGAAGCAGCGCCGCGCCGCACTGAAGTGGCTGCTGGTGTGCTGCTTCGGCTACACCGGCTATAAGAACGCCCGGTTCGGCAAGATCGAAGCGCACGAAGCCATCAACGCCCTGGCGCGGGAGAAGCTGCTGGTGGCGAAGGAGACGGCCGAGGCCCGTGGCTACCGCGTCCTGCACGCTCTGGTGGATTCACTCTACGCCCAGAAGGAGGATGCGACGCGGGAGGACTACGAGAACCTGTCGCGGGAGATCGAACAGCGCACGGGCCTGCCCATGGCGCTGGAGGCGGTTTATCGCTACGTCGTTTTCCTGCCCTCCAAACAGTCGCCGGAGATTCCTGTGCCCAACCGTTTCTTCTGCGTGCCGGAGGAGGGCGAATTGAAGGTGCGCGGCCTGGAATGCCGTAAGCACGATACTCCGCCCCTGGTGGCGCGGATGCAGCGTGAAGCACTGGGCGTCCTGGCTGAGGCGCACGACTTCCAGAGCTATGGCCGCAAGCTCGAAGAAGCCCGCGAAGTGCTGGCGCGATATCTGGCGCGGCTGGAGGCAGGAAGCATCAACCTGGAGGAACTCGTCATCAACCGACGCCTGACGCGCTCGCCGCACGATTACAAGCAGGCGAGCGCGACGGCCATCGCGGCCAAACAGCTCGAGCGGGCGGGCGTCAAGTTGCGTCCCGGAGAAACCCTGCAATACATCATCACGGACGCGCAGGCCGAGTTGCCGGATGACCGTGTCCGCGCCTGGACGCTCTGGGAAGGATGGCACGGCTATGACGTGAAGAAATACCAGGAAGCGTTGCGGGAGGCCTTCGAGGCCTTCGAGCACTTTGTCGTCTTGCGCAACGCTCCACGCGGGGCAGCCCTCCGGCCGACCAAGCTGAGCGCTACGCCCGTCGGCGGGGGTGCCGCCACTAGTACCTTTGTGCAGCCACTATTGCTTGACTTTCAATAACCTGTTTCCTTACACTTGCCCCGTAGAAGGGGATTCGCCCACTGGTGGTGCTGTTAGGCACGACCCGCCCGCGGGTCGTGTCCCATTTTGAATGTAGCGCCGACCCCGCGGCTGCGGGGTCGGCAAGTGCTGGCCCCGCCCCTGCGGGACCAGCGCTACGAATCAAATTAGGACAGTACCCGCCCACGCCAGGATTTGAAGGGGAGGAAACCTTTGAGTACAAGAACTCTAAGTGTCGCTGTCGTATGGTTCATTTTTCCAGTGGCGGTTGCGCTGGGCCAGCAAACACCTCCGGCATCTCCCATCCCTGTCGCCGCGCAATCCCAGGTGGATTGCACCGGGTTTATTACGGCAAGTAACGTACCCAAGGATATCATCGTCCTCGATGGCGCCAATAACGATTTGGAATCGGCCCTCCGCCAATTCACGCCCAGGGAATCAATCTATCTTTACAGCCGCAGCAATGGCAAATTCTCAGTCGGCGCGCAATTCTCACTCGTCCGGCCGGCGAAAAACGTCTTCCGCACCACGCGGTATGGCGGTGAACATTGGTCCATCCACGCCCTCGGCAACCCCTATGAAGACGTCGGAAGGGTCCAGGTGACTCGTGTAACTCCAGAGGGGGTAATCGCCGAGGTGAGCTTCGCCTGCGAGCCCATTTATCCCGGCGATCTTGCGGTGCCCTATCAACCCCGACCCATTCCCGACTACGTACCCACAGAGTTGGACCGCTTCGCCCTCCCTAACGGCAATATACAGGGGACCATTATGGCAGCCCGCAACAACTTCGCATCCCTCGCCAAAGGGGACATCGTCTACCTTAACTTTGGAGGAAAGCAGGGAGCGCAGGTTGGCCAACGGTATCGGGTCTACTACGCCCTTCCCTCCCCAGGACGCTGGGCGGTGTTCGTTTATCCCTCCACCCCCCGCGAGACTGTGGGAGAGATTGTGGTTCTCTCCACGCAGGAAAAGTCTTCGGTGGCGATCATCGTGACCTGCACGCGGGAGATCAACCTCGGCTACGGAGTGGAGTTAGAGTAAGTCTTGGTTTCAGTCCTTAGGGAGTCTTCCTCAGGCCCGGTGTGCCGAAAAGGGGGCCTGTCGCTCGCAACCGAAAATCTAAACAGTTGAATTCCCGTTCAGCTTGCAGGCGGGGAGGCATGAGCCCGTTTGGAGGGTTCTTTCAAGACTTGCGCCGTGAAGGCCTGGATTCTTGCGCCGTGCTGCCAGGCATCGGCGGGCAACCCGGCTTTCAGGCAGGTCTCTTCAAGAAATTGCTCGCGTTCCCAGTTCCATTCCACAGCAACCTGAGGCAGGAGAAGGCCGCGTTGTGCTCCGCGCGAAATCAGCAATCCGTGCCGGCCCACTTCGACATCCTGCGGAGCAACGTCCGCCAAGGGAGACAATATGGAAATCTCAAGTCGCAGGGAGAGTAGTTCCGCCGGGGCCACGGGGTCAAAGCGTGGGTCGTCAAGAGCTGCGGCTCTCGCGCATTCGCGCACCGTGGCGTAGAGCGGTCTGCGTGCTTCAATGTGGCCGATGCATCCCCGCAAGCGCCTCCCCTTGTAGAGCGTGACGAAGGCGCCGCAGGGCGTTTGAAGGGCGCCTGCGGGTTCGGCCGGCTCCGACATTCTCCCGACGCGCACGACCTCCTCGAGGGCTTTTCTCGCCAGGTCGAGCAGCCGGTGTTTTTCGGCGTCAGTGAGCTGCAACATCTTTCTCTTCCCGTTCCTTTTCGCCTGTCCTGAGTACGACCCGGCGAATCGACGCGCGCTGCTTGATGCGCACATCCAATCTTTTCCAAAAGGAAAAGAAGTACTGTGCCGCAGAAGCCAAGGCAAAGAGAACCACCATCCACAACAGGACATCGCCCAGCGGGCGCAGCAGCGGGTGCCGCTTTTCCAGGACAATGACCGTGATAGCCACGACCTGGGACACCATCTTTGTCTTTCCCAGCTCGGACGCTTCCAGGGCGAATCCTTCCGCAGAGGCTATGGCGCGCAGACCGGACACGGCGAATTCCCTTCCGATAATAATCACCGCCATCCACGCCGCAACCAGGTGAAGGTAGACCAACGAAATGAAGGCAGCGGAGGTGAGCAATTTGTCGGCGATAGGGTCAAGCAGAATTCCCAGCGTCGTCACCTGCGAGCGTTTGCGCGCCAGATAGCCATCCAGGAGGTCGGTGGTCGCGGCGAGCAGAAAAACCCCCACCGCCCAGAGGTCCATGTTGTGACCCGTGGTTAGTAAGAGCACCACCACGAGGGGCACGAAGAAGATGCGGAGCAAGGTTAGCGAAATGGGGAGATTCATGCGCCTTTGAGATCTGCCCTTAGCTGAGGAGTGATCGGAAGGGCCCGGTTACCGCGAGTGCCGAGATGCAACGCCAAGCCCAACCATGCTGTCCCACCTAACTATAACGGAGGTCCAACGGGGTGTCAACGCGCATCCAGACCCGGGACCGGAAAGGCACGTCTTGGCCGAGGATGGCGGGAATTGGCGATTTTCGATTGGCGATTGCCGGTTGCTGATTGACGGCGGAGGATGTTGCAATACCAGTTTTTCAATCGGCAATCAGGCCGCCGCGGCGGGTCAATCCCCAATCACCAATCACCAATCGCCAATCGGCAATGAAAACCTGGTCTTTGGTTGCGGCCGTGCCGCGCTGTGTAACAAGGTGTGTCCTGCCGCTCCCCACCGGACGGGGTAGCGGGTCGAGCAATCACGCATCGAGCCTAGCTTGAATTCAGCCTGATTTCATGCGGATAGGGAGAGACTTCAGGGCTACGCGGCGACCCCCCGATTGCCTTATCTTTGTGCAAAACTCGCACCGCTCATGGTGCATTTAGAGCCCTGACACGGGAGGGCCATTTCAATCCAATTCCCATGGGGTGCTGTTCGTAAGTAATTGAAAAAACAAGATTAATTGGCATCATCTCCATGGGAGCCGCATTTTTGGCGGGTGCAAGCACGCTCTTGGCCCCTCGGGTCCGCGTGACTTTTTCCACAAAGTTTTCCACAGGCTGTTTTGCCCTGAAAATGCTGGGATTCATGGGTCCGGAACCATCTTTTCTTCTGTGGTTCTCAGCCGCTCCCAAAGTGATTGCAGCACGCGCGCTCGGACTCTGACCCGGTCGTCTTCATACTGGGTCGACAGCACAACCCCGGAGCGATGAAGCAGCGCCAAGATCTGGCCGTCAGTCGGTAAGAGTTCGAAGTCAGCCTCAACCACCGGATCCTCGGTCAACGATTGGTCGATTCGTCGCAGCAGGACGTCAAGGCCTTCACGCGTCCGGGCCGAGACCCAGACATCTTGAGGACCTGCTGGAAGCCGCTTCCTGCCGGTCGGGTCCACAAGATCGATTTTGTTCCAGAGGTGAAGGCGGGGAGTAGCCCCCACGCACAACGTTTCCAGTAAAGCCTCCACGGCGGCGTCCTGGGACTCGTGTCGCGAATCGGAGGCATCCGTAACATGAAGCAAGAGGCTGGCGTCCTCCAACTCCTCCAGAGTGGCGCGGAAAGCGGCGACGAGGTGTGGGGGGAGCTTTTGAATAAATCCCACCGTATCGGAAAGCAAAACCCGTCTTCGCGATTCCACCGGCAAGGCGCGCACCGTGGGGTCGAGAGTGGCGAAGAGGCGCGAGGAGGTGGTCACACTGGAGGAGGTCAAGGCGTTGAAGAGGGTGGATTTGCCGGCGTTGGTGTAGCCTACCAGCGCCGCGGTGAGGAATTGACGATCCCGCCGCCGCGCCCGATGCAAAGCGCGTTGCGACCGGACCTTGTCGATCGCGGCGCGAAGGGAGCGAATGCGGACGCGAAGGCGCCGGCGGTCGTACTCCAACTGCTGCTCACCAGGCCCGCGCGTGCCGATGCCGCCGCCCAGCCGGGAGAGTTCGGTGCCGCGTCCCCCCAGCCTCGGCAGGAGATAGGTCAACTGGGCCAGTTCCACTTGCAACTGCCCCTCCCGACTCCGAGCGCGACCGGCAAATATATCGAGAATCAGTTGGGTTCGATCGATCACCCTCAGGTCCAACTCCCGCTCCAGGTTGCGCAGTTGAGAGGGCGTGAGGTCATGGTCGAAGATGACCAGGTCGGCGGTGGCGGCCTGCGCGGAATTTCGGAGCTCGTTCACTTTGCCTCGCCCCAGCAGGGTTGCCGGGTCGGGCTGCGGAGACCTCTGGAGCAGGGAGCCCACGATGCGCGCCCCGGCTCCCACCGCCAACTCGCGGAGTTCCCGAAGCGAATCCTCGGCATCGGGCCTGCCAGGAATCCGCCCCAAACGCAGCGAGGGTTCCCAACCTGCCAGAAAAGCCTTCTCGGATGTGCGTGCGCGGCGAATCCTCTTACCCCTCCGGTGGCGCGGGCCCAGTAACACTTCCGGCACGCGGCAGCACCACGGTGGCGATGGCGTGCTTGAAAACCAACTGTTCCTGGCTGTTGCCCTCCAGGATCAAAGAATACTTATCAAAACTGCGGATGCGACCGGTGAGTTTGACACCACTTAACAGATAGACCGTGACCAGAAGTTTTTCCTTGCGCGCGGTATTCAAAAATCCATCCTGGATATTTTGCGACGGCTTCTCCATTTTGTCTCTCTTTTCTGATGCAGACCTGATCATCCCTTGTCTTGATCTGGAATTTGAACCTCGAGCGCCGGATTCTGCAATTTGGGTCCTCTCCTCGGTGCGGCGACCCCTATTTCGTGCAAAAGCTTTAGGACTTGACTTTGGATCCGCGGGTCGTCGCCAAACCCGCCCAACCAGGTGATCCCCGCCTCGTGCCGAAACCAAGTCATCTGCCGCTTGGCGTATCGCCGGGTGGCCACCTGAGTTTGAAGAATGGCTTCCGGCAAGCTCATTTGCCCTTTGGCCACAGCGCAGGCTTGGCGGTAGCCCAGCGCCCCGAGCGCTTTGATGCGGCTCGCGTCCGGGCGCGCAAGCAGGGCGCGTGTTTCCTCCACCAAGCCCCTCGCGAACATCCGCTCGACGCGCCGGTCAATGCGCGCGTAAAGCTCCTTTCTTTCGGGATCCAAACCCACTTTGACCACCCGGTATCCTTTCAGACCACTCCGGCCGCGCGCCTGCATCTTCGAGATAGGAGTCCGGGCCAGAATGCACACTTCCAGCGCGCGCACAGTTTTCTGCGTATCCCGGGGCTGAATCCGCGTGGCGGCTTCGGGGTCAAGCCGCTTCAGAAGCCGGTGGAGGAACTCGCGGCCTCTCCGCTCTGCGATGGCACGCAACCGGCCCCTCAACTCCTCGGAGCGGGGCGGGCCGTCGAACAGCCCCATGAAAACGGCGCGCAGATAGAGCCCCGTGCCGCCCACGAAAACGGGCAATCTCGCTCGTTCTATGATTCCAGCCAACACGCGCAGGGCCTCCCGGCGGTAATCTCCTGCCGTAAATTGCTCCTCGGCTTCCAGACCGTCCAAGAGGTGATGCGGAACGCCGCGGCGTTCTTCCGGCGCAAGTTTCCCCGACCCGATGTCGAATCCCCGGTAAACCTGCACCGAGTCGTAGTTAACAATTTCTCCGTCCAGGGACTCAGCCAGGGCCAGCGCCAGAGCTGATTTCCCAGCCGCCGTGGGGCCGACAATGGCGATCAAGGGAGCGCCCTTTTCTATCGGGACCACCATAGCAGACGCAGCGCGCGCACCAGAAGTATTCCCAGAACCGCCGTGAGCAGCAGAAAACAACCCAGTAGTTGACTTCGAGAAAGACGAAGCATGGTCGGGTTCCTCTGTCGGGGGCTTCAAGCCAAGGCCGAAGCTCGGCAAATTGGAATGTGAAGCGTGCGCGCTCAATTGCCCGGGGGCCACTCCTCAAATCCTGATTCTAACATATCGACCGGCGGTTTTCCGACCGCACCTCGCTCTGGCATGCCGCTGAAAAAAGCGATTGGCACGTCATTGTGAGCGAAGCAAAGAATCCATGCGCTCGAAAGCGTGCATGGTCAGAGATGAAAGTCCTCTTCGACTATCAACTTTCGACCGTTGACTGCTCTGTTTGACTTACTGTCCCATGGTCATGTTGTAGAGGAAGATAAACTGCAAAACCAGATGGTTGCCGGTGAACTCCTCCGGCAAGGGCGGGAAGGGGATGGAAGCGCGGATGCCTGCAAGAGCCGCGCGGTCGAGCGGGTCGGCGCCTGACGAGGCTACCAGTCGCAGTTGGGGCACGGTACCGTCTTTGAGGATCTCGAAGACAATGCTCACCCTGCCTTTTTCCCCCAAGCGTGCAGATTCCGGAATCACCGAGTACCAGTTCCGGCGAACAATGTAAACAATGCGCGACAGGTAGGGACCGAAATCCACGCCGCGTGTATCGGAAAGGATAATGGGTCCTGCCGTAGAGAAGTTGGGCTCGAGATTCCGAAACTCCGCACTGCCATCTCCGTAGCCTGCACCGCTGCCGCTGCCGCCCGCATAGCGCCCGCCACGCGCAGCGGACTGCAACGACTGCTGAATAGCTTGGCCAGGGGTGAGGTTCGGCAGGTTCAAGCCCGAGCCGCCTCCTGTATTAGGCTTGACGTCTTCGAGTCGCAGGCCGCCATCGTTCTTAGGTTCCGCAGAAGTCTGGTTCGAGGGCTGATTGCCAGCAGGCGCGGTGTTACCGCCACCCGGTGGCGGAGTGGGAGCAGCGGCTGGAGGTTTACCGCCGCCGGCGATTTCTGGCAATTTCGTGTTGCCGAGTGAGTATGGCATGCGCAGGCCGTTCGGGCTGATGATTGGCGAGCGGCCTTGGGCCCGACGGTTTCTGTCTGAAAGGGGGGAGTTCTCCGGTGGCGGCTCGCGTAACCGGCGCAAAACCTCCGGTGGCAGCAAGAGAAAGGAGAACTGTTTCTTGGGCGCGACTTCGACGGGAAATCCCATCATCTGCTTTCCGCGGCGCAGCAAGTCCGGCGAGAAGACGAGAATCAGCACCAGGATTCCGTGCAAGATCACCGAAAGCAGGTACATCGTGCGGCGCCGCCACTTTATGGCCTCCGGATCCAGTTCTACCAGCAGATGATAATCCTGCCAATCCTCCGGGACATCGATGGGCTTTGAAGTAATCGGAATCGACGAGGCCTTCGGCTTCTCAAAGGGCAACATGAACTGGTTGGGATCCGGAACCAAGGGAGGCGTGTCCGTGGCGGGCAGAGTGACCTTTCCCCGGTAATACTCTTTCGGAACGGTGATCTTCGGTTCGCGGAGCCTTTCCAAAATCTGCCGGAAAAGGGAAACGGGTGGAAGCGGGGAATCCACGAAGGTGAGGTGGTACTCAGGCCCGGGTAAAGGGGGACCTCCGGTCGGCGTAGCGTCCACAGTGACCCTTCCCCGGTAATGCTTCTTCGGAACGGTGGTCTTCGGTTCGCGGAGCCTTTCCAAAATCTGCCGGAAAAGGGAAACGGGTGCAAGGGTGGAATCCACGAAGGTGAGGTGGTACTCAGGCTCGGGTATAGGGCGACTTCCGGTCGGCGTAGCGTCCACGCTGATCTCAACCTTGGTATCACTGGTTGGCATAAAAGTAGAAATCAGAAACTAGAAATCAGAAAATGGAGACTCGAAAATCGAAACTAGAAAATCGAAACTGCAAAATAGAAACTGGAAAATCGAAAAAAGAAACTAGATTTCCCCGCTTTGGCCCACGGGCCGGGCCAAGCGGACATTCACCTTGGCCGCATGTTCTTCGATGCAATTCATCACGCGCTCGGCCAAAGCGAGCGCCCGCTGACCCTCCGGCCCCCCCACCAGAGGCGCGCACCGGGTTCGGACCGATTCGACAAAAGCCTCAAGCTCTGACTGAAGGGGGTCCAGCGGCTTGGTTTCGAGCTTCTGAAAAGTGATGCGGGGCGTAGGACCGCCGTTATCCACCCTCAAAAGCGTCGCATCGCGGCGCGTAAAATCAATGGAAACATACTCGTACGGCTGGAAATAGCGGAACTTCCGTATGCGCTCTGTGCTGGCGCGGCTGGCGGTGAAGTTCGCCACCGCGCCGCATTCAAACTCCACGCGGGCATTGGCGATGTCGACTTTATCAGACAGCACCGGCAACCCCACCGCACGCACTTCCTGCACCGCTGAATTGACCATCCACAGCACCAGATCGAGGTCGTGAATCATCAGGTCAAACACCACGTCAACATCCAGGCTGCGCGCGCTGAAAACACCCATGCGATGGATTTCAAAAAACAGCGGCTGGCGGGTTATCGCCTTGGCAGCCACCACCCCGGGGTTGAACCGCTCGAGGTGTCCGACTTGCAGGATACGTCCCCGGCTTTTGGCCAGAGCCGTGACCTCCTCAGCCTCCTCCAGGGTACGCGTGATGGGCTTCTCGAGAAGAACATCCACGCCATGGGCAAAGGCTTGGCGCGCTACTTCCGCGTGGCTGGTAGTGGGAATAACCACGCTTACGGCACGAACCGCACCCCACACCTCCTCCAGGCTCGCGAAGGCCCGGACTCCAAGTTCGGCCGCCAACTCCCTGGCTCTTTCGGGGCGAAGGTCATAGACTCCAACGAGCTCCGCTCCCGAGACCTGCTGCAACCCTCGCGCGTGTTTCTTACCGTGCTCACCAACCCCGAGCACGGCTACTGCAACTCTCTCGCTCAACTCCACCCTCGCAGAAATCAGAAACTCGAAACTGGAAAATGGAAACTCGAAAATCGAAACTCGAAAATCGAATCGCCACGTAGTCTTTTGACGGTCAAAATTGTCCTCTCGGTTTCGATTTTCAAGTTTCGATTTTCCGATCTCTTAATCCTTCATTCCTACGATTGCGATCCCCGCCTGGTTGGCTTCCTCGATCATGGCTTGGCGTTCAAACAGTAGGGTCTTGCCCGCGTCCACTGCCAGCACGTGAGCGTTTGACCGTCGCATCACCTGAATAGTCTTCAGTCCCACCACGGGGACGTCAAAGCGCATGTCCTGGCGGGGCTTACTTACTTTGACGACCACCAGTCTCCGCCCGTTACTCAGGCTAGCCGCGCGTTCGATGGTGGCGTCCGTCCCTTCCATAGCCTCCACGGCCACGCAAGCCCGGTCAGACACCACGATGGTTTGGCCGATATCGAGGCCCGCAAGCTTCTTGGCGATCTCGCGGCCGTAGGCGATATCCGATTGGTCTTCAGCGTCCGGCGCGCGGCGCGTGAGTGGACCGGCCTCCGGGAGCAGCGGCTTCAGGAAAAGCGTCGAATCCACCACCTGGATTCCCCGGCTTTCGAGCATGCCCACGAATACCCCAATCAACGAGTCCGTATTCTTCCGCTGCAGACTTTGCAGGGCGCGGCTCACCAACCCATCCGGTTTGATGGAGCTGAAGAGTTGCGCGTGCTTCACCTGGCCGGCCAGCACCACTTTGCTGGCCCGCTCGGCGACCAGCAGATCCAGGAGCTTCGAAACCTCGCCCAAGCTTAGCCAGTGAATGGCGCTCGCCAGGGTTGCAAGTTCCGGCGATGCTTCTTCCTTGATGCCCACGACCAGTGGATCGATGCCTTGGTCCCGCGCGGCTTCCAGCACCAGGAAGGGGAAATGTCCGTTTCCCGCAATGATCGCATATCGGTCTGGAAGGCTTATCGATTCGGTCATGGGGCACTTGAAATCAGAAAGTAGAAATCAGAAATTAGAAATTGAAAACTCGAAATTGGAAAATCGCCGCTGAGCATCTTAACAGTCAGACTTCGAGTTTCGAATTTTCCAATTTCGACTTTCGAGATTCGGTCACTTCACTACGCCGCGCTCAGAAGTCCGGATAAATTCCACCAATGCCCGGACGTGGTCGGACTTGAAGCCTGAAGACTCGATGGCTTCCAGTGCCTGGGTGGTGTTCAACTTGGATCGGGTCAGCAAGCGGAAGGCACGTTCCATTTCCTTCAAGTCGTCAGCGCTCAGGCCGCGCCGCTCCAGCCCAAGGCGGTTGGCCCCCAGAACGCTCAGCGGGCGGGGGGCAGAGGTCTTCGAGTAAGGGAGGATGTCCTGGTTCACGACACTATAACTTCCCAGGAAACTGTAGGCGCCGATGCGACAGAACTGGTGAATGCCGCAAAACGCACCCACCGAGGCGTAATCCTGAATCTCGACGTGGCCGGCCAGCGAGGCGCCGTTCGCCATGATCACATGGTCTCCCAGGCGGCAGTTGTGCGCGATGTGAACGTAGGCCATCAACAGGTTATGACTGCCGATTCTGGTGATCCCTTCCCCCTCCACCGTGGCGCGGTGAATGGTGACGAACTCGCGGATGGTATTGCCCTCGCCGATCTCCACGCGCGTCGGTTCGCCGCCGTATTTCAGATCTTGGGGAGCAAGTCCGATCGACGCGTACGGGAAGACGCGGTTTCCCCTGCCCAGTCGCGTGTTCCCGTCGAGCACCGCGTGGGACATCACCTCACAGTCCTCTCCCAACTCGACGTTTTCCCCGACCAGGGAATAAGGCCCCACCGTCACGCTGCAGGCGAGCTTGGCGTTGGGATGGACGATGGCTGTGGGGTGAGCCTTCATTGACCTGATTGACCCGGGCGCTCCGTGATTGCGAACGTCACAATGGCTTCAGCCACCATCTTCCCGTCCACGGTAGCTTGACCATTCATTTTTCCAAAATTGGTGCGCCGGTTCAGTAACTGCATCTCGATTCGAAGTTGATCGCCCGGCAGCACGGGGCGACGGAACTTGGCGTTTTCGATGCTGGTAAAATAGATCAGCTTTTTGTCCTTGTCCGGCATGTCACGGTAGATCATCACACCCGCCACCTGGGCCATGCATTCAATGATCAACACCCCGGGCATGACGGGCGCGCCGGGGAAATGGCCCTGGAAAAACGGCTCATTGATGGTGACGTTCTTGAGCCCGACAATGCGTTTCTGGCCCTCGATTTCCAGTATGCGGTCAACCAGCAAAAACGGATAACGATGTGGAAGAAAGCTCATGATATCCATAATGCTGTAAACGAAGCGCTTCTCCGTATCGGGGACTGCCACAGAATCAGCCACACTTCACCGTCCAATTCGATTTCGGCCCTTGCCGACGCCCACCAAGCTTGTCTTTTCAGCCTGTGCAATATGTGGGAGCGGCTGCAAACGACCGTTAGGTCATTATAAACGAAACCCACCACCCTTCCAATCTGCACCGCAGGGTGGTAATCGAACCTATGCTAAACTGGCTGGCTGAGCAGGTCGCTGAAAAAAGTACTGCGTGTCATTCCGAGCCCGCCATTCTTGTTGGCAAGCGATTCCTCAGGATGACACGCGAATTTCCGCTCTTTCTCGTCAACCATGGATGGAAGCTTCGGATTGACAGGTGGGATCGCATCCGGCAAGAGCACCGTGGCGCGCTTCCTGGAGGCGCTGGGCGCAAAGGTGATTGATGCTGACCGCGTCGGCCACGAATTGCTCCAGCCGTCCAACCCGGTCTACAACGAAGTCGTCTCGCACTTTGGCTGCGGGATTTTGAAGCCTTGCGGCGAAATCGATCGCGGGCGGCTGGGCTCAATGGTCTTTGCCGACCCGCAGAAGCTCAGCGAACTTACCTCCATCATGCATCCCAGCCTGATCGCGCGCGTCAAGGAACTCGCAGAGGAGTTTCGCTCCCGGCAGCCTCGAGCTGTAATCCTTGTGGATGCGGCGCTGATCTATGAGGCCGGTGTCGCGGACTGCTTCGCCAAAATCCTGGTGGCATGGTGCAGGCCCGAGCAACAAATCGAGCGGCTGATGGCGAAAACCCACATCTCCCGCCAAGATGCGCTCAGGCGCATGGCATCCCAGATTCCGGCTGAAGAGAAGCGCCGTCGCGCCGATTACTTGATTGATTGCTCAGGAAGCCTTGAGGAGACGCGGGCGCAGGTGGAGGCCCTCTACCCGGAAATCAAGCGCCTGGCGGAAGGTTGAGTGCAGGAGTCTTCGGAAACTCCGGGGATAGGTATTCACCGCGGGTCAGGGGCTCGGAGAAACCAGAAAGCAAAAACTAGAAATTAGAAACTCGCAACCTTGTCTACTGCCCATCAAGGGTTCAGGGAGGGACAAGGCCATAAGGCCAAGCTATCTTCTTGCCTTGGTCGAGAAGACCGGCAAAGATAAGGAGTCCTGAATTTCCAGTTTCTAATCTCAAATTTCAAATCTCAAATTTCCCACCCCGCTGGCGGGTTCGCAACGCCCACGCCTCACCTTGTCGCCGGAGGTCATCCAGAGTGTTCTGCACTTCCCTAAGCTTGCTGGCCTGTTCCTCCTCGCTGGCCTGCGGGGAGACCACGATGGGCGGCGCGATGAACATCGCGGCGCGTGAGAAAGGGTGAGGGAACTGCGTCAAGTCCCAGGTGCGGCGAAAGACGTAGGCGCGGCGCAAGGCGATGTGGAAGCAAAGGATAGCGGCCCCGGTGGCTTTTGAAAGCAACACCGACCCGCGCTTGGCGACGTAGCGCGGGCCGCGCGGGCCGTCGATGGTGAAAGCCGCGTCTCTTCCTTTTCTCAGGCACTCGATCATCTCCGCCAGGGCTTGCGATGCTCCTCGTGTGCTCGAGCCGCGCGCCGCGCCGTAGCCGTGCCTCTGGATAATCCTTGCGATATATTCGCCATCAAAATTCCGGCTCGTCATCACCACGATTCCGCGTTTTCTCCAGAACCAGCAGGCGGAAAAGATTTCGCGATGCCAGAAGGTGTAAATGAGCCCCTGGCCCCGTTTGGTGGCGGCTTCCCAGTTCTCCCAACCGCAAACTTCCCACCGCAGGCTGCGCCCAATCAGCAGCACGGCCAAGGTGCCAACCCAACTTGCAAGGCACATTTGAACCCGCTCCCATAAACTGAAAGCTCGCGGGTTCTCACGCAGGCGCACCTCCTCCTTTGATGAGGGGGCGACCTCACTTTCCGTGGGCGAGGCTGGAGTTTTGATGAGCGGGTCGGACATAGCGGCTAGGGGTCTAGTTGGATCGAAAGCGGTGGAGCTTCAGTCCTGGAATGTGGCTGAAGTCGCGGTCGAGAGTAAAGAGCGAGCAGCGCTCGCGGAGGACCACGGCCGCAAGGAGACAATCTCCGACTTCGAGTTTATAGCCGCGCGCATCTGCTTCCGCGGCGATCTCTCCCGCCTTAAGCCAGCTCGTTCGATCGATTTCCAGATAGAAGAGTGGCTCCATGGCGTCCAGCATCAGCCTGAGCTGGTTTGGCGTCCGGCAGCCTCGGCGAAGTTCCGCCAGGACCAGACCGGCGGTCGCAACCGCCTCGCTCCGGAGCAGGCCGTCCATCTCCTTTTCAATCAGCTCATCTTTCCGCTGGAAATATTCAATCCACACCGAGGTGTCAACGAGGACGAGCAAAGTTGCGGCTCCACCCTTTCCTGAGCGTTTTCCAATCCAAGTCAAACCTGACCTTCCCCTTAAGGGCAATGAGCTTTTCGATCTTCCTTCGCCGAACATAATCTTGAAGCGCTTGGCGCACTGCTTCGGTCTTTGTAGAGGCGCCGGTCTCCTTCATCACCGAAGCGAGGGTGCCGTCGTCAATGTTGAGAGTAGTGCGCATGGCCAATCCTTTGCACGTCCGCGACCGCTGATGATATGCTCCCCGTGGCATGCGAAACACCATGAATCGTATGCTCAATAAACAATACCATGATGTGGTCCGGGCTGGCAAGTGGCGTCGGGCCGCTTCGCACCCCGGCCATCGCTTCTTGCGCACATGAAGACGTTTACTCCCGCCTCCTCAGCCTTCCCAACTAACCACCGGACCAGCCTGTCGAAAGAGACGAGATGGCTCCCATGGTTGTGGAAAAACGGAGCCATTGATGAGGAGCTTCCAAAGCCCTTTATTGGGGGAGTCCGGCCATCTCCTGCTTCAAGGCTTCTGCAATGGAGGCATCCGAGCCGAATTCCTTCTGAATTTGATTGTAAAGCTTCCGAGCCTGCCCCGGCTGGGAGTCTTTCAAGGCATCAGCCAGCGCTAATAGTGCGCTTGCCCTCGGCACTGCCAAGCTGGGATGATCGACGAGGTTCTGATAGATTGTGACAGCTTCCTGTTTCTTGCCACTCTTGAGGAACTCGCTTGCCAGGGCGAACTGAGCCAGTGCGGCAATCTCCCGGTCTCCATCACGACTGGCTTCTTGCAGGGTATTAATGGCTGCGGCCGAGTTTCCGAGCAGCGATTCACAGACCCCCACATGGTAACGCGCAATGGTGACGGCTTTCGGCCGAGGGAACATCCGGTACTTCAGGACAATGGCGTTGAATTGTTCCCGCGCCGTCTTGTACTTTTCGGCTGCGGTCGGGAAGGACTCCGAGTCAGCGCCCAGAGTGCCGGGCGCGGGAGGTCCAACGTAGGCTTGGAAAGTCCTCAAGGCGGAAGCGAGATCGACATTGGCGCTGGCCTCCTGCTGGTCGAGGTAATACTTCAGTCCCCCCGCCAAGCCCACCACCACAATGACCAGGACGGCGACAGTCAGAATTTCCTTGAGATGTGATTTCAGATATTGCTCGAGTTGGTCCAGAGTTTCGCGAAACTCGTCCTGCTTCAGTTCGTGGCGCGTCAACCGGTCCATAGCGGAGTCTCCTCAATGCAGCTAAATTTATTCATCTTAGCAACCCTGCGGGGAAGCGTCAAATGGCGGTAAGCAGTTTTGTCGGTAAGCAGTTTGCAGTTTGCTGATGAGCGGGCAATTGTGAATAGTGAATAGTGAATTATGAAATGCCTACTGCCTGCCGCTTACTGCCTACTGTTCTTCCCCAGTCCCCAGCCAACGAACCTAGGCGATAAGCAACAGAAGGCATTCAGCAGCGGGCACACCGAAGGCAGCAATTCATAATTCACAATCAGAATTGCCCCAGCCCCTCGTACCTGTCAACTACCGCCCTACGTCCCGTACTTCTTCACGATGTAGTTGGCGACCTCTTGTTCGAAGGCGGGATAGCTGAGACGAAGCTCATCCTGAAGAAGAACGCCGAAATCGGGTTGAGAAGGCATGGCTTTGAGGAGGTTGCGGATCTCGACCATATCGAAGGTGGTTCGGAGGTACTCGAGGGCAGCCAGCGATTTGGCGTAAGCCAGGGCCACTTGGTCCTGTGGCATGTTCAGGAAGGGACCTTCGAGCGAGGGGAGAGACGGCAAGCGGCCGGTGGCAACCGCCCGCGCAAGCTGCGATCCCATCGTCGCCGTTGTGGCCCCCTCCTCGAGTTGCGCCAGACCTTCGTTAAACCAAATGGGACAACGGCCCATGGTGATCTGCCGGACGAAGGAGTGCGTCAGCTCATGCTTGAGCACGCGGGCGAGTTCCACGTTCACCTGCGTCAAGCCTGAAACCGGCACACGGATTTTTCCGTCGTTGAGTGCGCCCACCCAGGTGGGTGATCGAGTGACATCTTTGAACGCCTGGTTGGGGTAGAGGAGCGCGACAATCACTTCGCGCGGGCTGTAGTCAAGGTCGAGCACCAGGTCCTGAAACGATCCCTCCAGGCTGTTAAGAACCTCGCCGCTCAGCTTCTCGCCCTGCTCGCCTGCGTAGCGGAGCAGGAAGTGGCTGCTGCGGAGTTCGCGGTAGGAGCCGGAGATTTCTCGCTCGCGTTCCGCCTTGGCCACGGCTTCATGGATGCGCGGGTTATCCGCGATGGCCAGCGCCTTGTTCCACTGGGCGATGGCCTCGTCCATATCCTCCATGCCGTAATAAGCTGACCCCAACAGCATGGGGACGTCCGCAGATTTGGGGTAGCGGTCAGCGGCGGGCAACAGCAGGTCCAGGGCTTCCAAATAATGGCTCTGTGTCACCTGAAGGTAGCCCAGCGCCAGCGTCAGGGACAGATCGTTGGGAAGCAGCTTCAGCGCCTGCTGGTATTTCTGGATGGCGCCCTCGGGGTCGCCTTGGCGCGCCCGGAAGAGCGCAGCCTGCTGATAGCCCTGCTTGAGCAGACGGGCATTTTCCGGGGAGGGATTGTGGGTCATTTCGTTATCAAGGTGCAGGAGATAGGCCTCATCCACTGCCCCGTGCTTGATGACCAGCGAATCTGTCCCGGAGGAGGGTTCCCCGGAAAGGTGCGAAGGCAGCGGAACCTCCCGCGATTTCTCCGGTGGGGTTTCACTCTCCTGCGGAGGTTGCTCCTCAACAGGGTCGGCTGATTTCTGGATGTGGTCCACCATCGACTTTGGGATAGAGAGTTCTCCACCCTGGATCAAGTAGATCACCTGCATCGAGTCCTCCTGCGTCACCTGTCCCACTATCTTCCGGCCATTCTTCAGATAGATAACGTCAGCAAACGCGGTGGAAGGCATAAGCGTGGCTAGAAATGGAAGGAGGAACAGGGATACACTTATCACTCTCTTCCTCCGGAGAATGATCGGCCGCCGTCCCAATGTGACTCGTGGCCCAAGCATACTCCAGGAATGATACAACACCCGCCGTGATTGGGTCGAGTTGTACTGCGCGGCCCTCCGCGCTAGAGTAAGAGCCGAGAGGTAAGAAAATGCTGGGCGGATCTCATGTGGAAGGACGCTTTCGAAGCTGGGCGTGGTGTGGGCTTCTCCTCGCAATCGTCTTGTTGCCAGGAAGGGCCTGGGCCGCGAGCGGGCTTGACCCGCAAGAAGTTCTCAACCAACTCCACAACATTAAGGTGGACCCCGGCCAGGTCTATGTGCTGCGGCACGCGCAGTTGATCCGTGACCGTGTGAAGCTGTTTTTCAACCGTGGCTACATCGGGTTTTTCACCAAAGCTGCCGGAGAAATCACCGGTGCTGTCTACATCGGGGAAGGGGAAATCCTGTTGATACCCCCCACGCGGGTGGAGAAGGAGAGTCTCGCTCGGTTCATTCACTCCCCTATCCTCGAAGAACAGTTCACGATGGCCATTCTGCGCTTTACCGACCAGACCGCCAGGGAACTGATCGCGGTGGCGGAAAGGCCGGAGCCCGATGACCCGGAACGGCCGCCGGACTTTCCTCAAAAGTGGAACTCCGCACCCCGTATCCTTGCTCTGGAGGATTCGCCCCGAATCTTTGAGGATTTGCTGGGCGACCGCACATTGCCGTATTTTCACGCGCGCTTGGAAGGGTCGAGCCTTAAATGGTTCGAGGTGGTCGATGACGAACGATTCCCGGAAGCCGTGAGTGTGGTTGCGGCTCGCCGAAGCGATGATGAGCTATTCGCAGATCGCTGGTGTGCCTTTCCAAGTAAGAGGTCGGCGGCCCGTTTCGCAAATCTGGCGCCGGGGACGGTGAAAGACCTTTCCTACGATATCGACACGCACCTCGAGCCTGACAACAGCATGACGGGGCGGGCGGAGCTTCTGTTGGAATCACTCTCGGCCTCGGACCGTGTGCTGACATTTGATTTCTCCCGATTACTCAGCGTCTCAAAGGTCCTGGACGAGCGGGGAGAGAGTCTTGCCGAGTATCAATACCCTCTGCAGGAAGATATTGAGGCGGGTGACCGGGGCAAGGGCTGGATCCAGGTGGTCTTGCCCGCCCCAAACCCGGTGGGCGAAAGATTCCACATCCGCTTCAATTATCAGGGGAACGTCATCACCGACGTGGGGAACAAGGTGTTGTACGTGGGAGAGCGAGGTAGCTGGTATCCGAACCTGGGGCTTGGATCTCCAGCTTCATTCGACCTCAAGTTTGATTATCCCGAGAGCCTCACCCTGGTCGCCACGGGAGAAAGGAGCGAAGAGAAAACTGCGGGCGGTCGGACTCGCAGTCGGTGGCGCTCGGACGGCGTGTTTCGAGTGGCAGGCTTCAATCTGGGACCCTATCATTGGGTCGACCGCCGCGTCGGAAAGACGACGGTTGAAGTGTATGCGACCCGAGAGGCGGAAGCGGCGCTGGAGCAACGGCACACGCGGAAGTTGATCCCCTCCTTCCCGCTCCCCGTACCCTCGCGAGGGCGGGCCCAGTCGTTCCCGATCAGTCCCGACATGGTTCCTCCCTTGGCGCCCGCTGCTTTGCTGCAAAGCGTGGCAGAGAGCGCCGCCCAAGCCCTTCAGTACTTCGAGAATTTGTTTGGCCCATTTCCTTACTCGCGCCTCGCCATCTCCCAGATTCCCGGCGACTTCGGGCAAGGTTGGCCGGAACTGGTCTATCTTCCCACCCTCTCGTTCTTGCGGAAGTCGGAGCGTTACGAGCTGGGCTTACCGGAAAAGGCCGAGGATCTTCTTGGCCACGGTATGTTGGCCCACGAGATTGCCCATCAATGGTGGGGCAACTTATTGGGTTGGAAGACCTACCATGACCAGTGGCTTTCCGAAGGGCTCGCGACCTACGCGGCGGCGCTCGACCTGTCCAGGCAAAAGGATGGCGATCACAGATTCCACGAACTCCTGCGAGGCTACAAACTCGACCTGCTCAGCAAGGGTAAGAGCGGGATAATCAACGAAGCCAGCGGTCCCATCTGGCTCGGCCAGCGACTCTCCAATTCTCTGACGCCGGGCGGCTACGACAACATCGTGTACAAGAAGGCTTGCTGGGTTTTACACATGTTACGAGGGCTGATGAGTGATCCCTCCACAGGCTCCGACGAGAGATTCTTCCGCCTGCTGCGCGATTTCGTCGCCACTTATCGAGGCATGGATGTTTCAACGGAAGACTTCATGCGCCACGCGGAAAAGTACATGACGCGCTCGAGCGACCTCGAACACAATCGCCGGCTCGACTGGTTTTTCAATGAGTGGGTGTACGAAACCGGTGTCCCAACCTACAAACTGCAATCCAGCGTCAAGCAACTTTCCTCGAAGAGATTTTTGGTCCAGGGGACCATCACACAGAGCGGCGTATCGAGCGATTTCGAAATGCTGGTGCCTGTTGTGGCCGAGGTGGGCAAAGACAAGAGGGCCAGCTTGGGCCGCGTTCCCGTCAGCGAAGACGGGGGGCGATTCAAGTTTACAACCACAGAAAGGCCGAAGCGGCTGGCCATTGACGAGGATAACCTGCTCGCCATCTCCGAGCGGTGATGCCAGGCAAAGATTGTATGAAGAGTCGCGGAAGGCGACCCCCTCACCCGGCCCGCCCCGGCTGAAGAAAACGCCGGCGGCGGTCCACCCTCTCCCCCAAGGGGGAGAGGGCCGGAATCTGCACAAGGCCAAAAAATCGCAACACAAATGCAGAAACTCCGTGGCACGGGCGTCCCGCCCGTGCGTCCCCAAGGCTGCTCCTACCCCGGGGGCCAGCGGAACACCCGTCCGCCAAGAAGGTGGAGGTGAAGGTGGAAGACGGATTGGCCCGCCCATGAACCCGTGTTGATCACTGTGCGGTAGCCCTTAGGTTCCAGACCCCGCTCACGCGCCAGTTGTGCAGCCACCATGAACAGGCGCCCGAGGAGCGGAGCATCGTCGGGGGTGGCATCCTTCAACGAAGTCAGGTGTTTGCGTGGAACAATGAGTGTATGGATGGGCGCTTGCGGGTTGGTGTCCTCAAACGCCACGATTTCATCATCCTCGAAGACAATCCTGGCTGGTACGCGTCGCTCGATGATTCGGCAGAAAATGCACTGGTCCATCGACTAATTCAACCGCACAACGAATGTCTCCGTCGCCAGGTTCGCCCTGCGGAGGCTTTGTGCCAGAGCGCGCGCAGCGTCTTCGGTGCTCTCGTGACCGACGCGGACGCGATAAAAGAGGCCGTCGCCGTGATCGAAGTCCTGAATGACGACCGGCCCGAATTGAGATTCGATGCGCTCCTTCAACCGCTCAGCGTTGCTCCGGTCCTTAAAGGCTCCTACCTGTACCGCGAAGATTCCTGGGATGGCGCCGCCCTCTCCAAGTCCCAGAATCTCAAGGTACACCTGTGCAATGCCTGGCATGTGCATGGCCTGAGCTGCCGCATAGGAGAGGTCGATAATGCGCCCCTCGATGAAAGGTCCGCGGTCGTTAATCCGCACCGTCACGTCGTGGCCGTTCTCGAGGTCGTGAACATTTACCCGAGTGCCGAACGGCAACGTGCGGTGAGCGGCGGTCATGTCGTACATGTTATAGATTTCGCCGCTGGCGGTTGGACGCCCGTGGTAGGGATGGCCGTACCAGGAAGCGATTCCTTTTTCGCCTTGGACAATCGGGGCGGGCGTTGTCGAGCCCCCCCCCACAGGCGGGGGCGTGCCGCGCGCTGCCTGAATGGGACGATGCCGGTGCAGGCAGCCGGTCGAAACCAAAATGACACTTCCCACGGCAACGATCCGCACCGTCATCCGCAGATCGGTTCGGTTCGATTTCCAAGCCAAGCTACCGGCCACTTGTTCCAGGCTCTTCCTTCTCCAGGTTCCTCGCCAACTTGGCCAGGTGGCGGGACGCCCTGTGGAGCAGCGTGGCCATTTCCTGGCGGGTTGCAGGCTTCAGCTTCTTGTCGAGAAAGTCTGCCAGTTTCGCCACTTCACGATCCACCGCACGTCCGGCTTCTTCGAATTTCATCGCCCCTCCCATTCTCGCCTGTCGCTATTCTAATCAACACGCAGGCAGGGGACAAATGAATTTCGGGTAGTGGCGCAGTTTGATCTAGAGGCGGCTTCCCGAAACGGCCGGGACCGTTACGCCACCAAGTGGCGAGGTACACTCGCCGCTAAGAGACCAAACTGCACAACTACCGAATTTCCTGACGGGCTGGAATGTGCCTGGGCTATAATTGATTGTGCCGCCGCTATCAGCAGGCAACATGAATGGGACTTCCTCCTAAACTCTGGTTTCAACTGGAAAGGCTGAAGAAAGCACTCCTTTCCACATTCGGTACTTCGAAGCAGAATTACGACACTTCGCATCGGATGTGCTCGAACTGTCGCGCCCTGGTTGAACGCGGTGCGTCTGTGTGCCCGTTTTGCGGAGAGAAATTAGGCTCGGCCCGGGCGCGTTCGTCCCCAGGCGTCCCCGGCAGAATTTTGGGCGTAATCCCCATTCCTTCCACGGCCACCTCGGTGGTTGTGGCAGTGAATATCGCCCTTTACGCCATCTCCTGGTACATGACAGCCTCCTCAGCGTCGGCCCAGCTCAACCCGATGTCTGCCATGGGCGGCATCAGCGGCGAGGTGCTGCTGCGCCTCGGCGCCAAGAGTCCTTACATCCTGGTCGGGCAGTGGTGGAGACTTGTGACGGCGATCTTCCTGCACGCCGGGTTGCTGCACATCGGGCTCAATCTCTGGTGCCTATTCGATCTTGGTCCTGAAGTTGAGTCGCTGTTTTCGACTACCAAATTCGTGGTGTTCTATCTGGTTTCGGGGGTGGCGGGATTCCTCTTGAGCTTTTGGTGGAGCCCCTATGGGATGTCGGTGGGGGCTTCGGGCGCGATCCTGGGGATGATCGGCGTCCTGATCGGCGCCAGCTTCCATCATGGTCACCTTGGAAAGGAATATCGTGGGCAACTTTGGCGCTGGGTGATTTACATTGCGATCTTTGGCCTTTTCTTTGCAGTCGATAACGCGGCTCACCTCGGCGGCCTGGCCACCGGGGCGCTCCTTGGATACCTCGTGCCGGAAGGCGAAGCTGAGACTCGAGCCGGCCAAAACCTGTGGAACCTCCTCGCCGTGCTGTCAATCGTGATCATCGCCGGCTCCTTTGCCCTTATGGCTTTACAGTTGGGCCAGCCCCTCCGTTAGGCTCCCCGCCAGAATCTCCGCCTCAAGATGGGAAATGGTATCATTCATGTCATGAAAGAAGGGGCGTAGACGTCCCCGAGTAGCCGAGACCGCTACGAAGGGCGGCAAAGGGGTTTTCAGCATCCTCTCAGGAGAGAAAAGGCGGGATACCCTCAAGCAGGGATGGTACGTTGAGAGAATCCATGGATAAGGCGTCTGCAAAATCCGACCAATGGTGGGCGCTCCTGCCGGATGTGTGGTTCCTGATCAGGCCGCGCCGGGGCCTGCTGGCCGTCGGCTTCTGTGTGATGGCGGTGAACCGCGTGGCAGGGCTTGTTCTGCCGGCGTCTTCGAAGTTTCTGATTGATGACATCATCGGAAAGCGTCACCTGCAACTCCTGGTTCCACTTGTGCTGGCGGTACTCGGCGCGACGGTGGTGCAGGGGGTTTCTTCTTTCGTCCTGACGCAACTCCTCTCTAAGGCTGCGCAGCGGCTTATTGCTGACTTGCGATGCCAGGTGCAGGCCCACATCGCGCGGCTGCCGGTGGCCTTCTATGACTCCAACAAGACCGGCGTCCTCGTGTCGCGCATCATGAGCGATGTGGAAGGGGTGCGAAACCTGATCGGCACCGGGCTTGTGGAGTTCGCGGGTGGACTGCTGACGGCGACGTTTGCCTCGATCATCCTGCTGCGCATCAGCGTTGTCATGACCGGCTTGGCTTTTCTGATTCTCCTCGGGTTCGGGCTCGCCCTCCGCAAGGCTTTCGGAGTGATCCGTCCGATTTTCCGCGCCCGCCCCAAGATCAACGCCGAGGTTACAGGACGGCTGACCGAATCGCTGGGCGGGGTGCGGGTGGTGAAGGGCTACCACGCCGAGGCGCGGGAAGCGAAGGTCTTTGCGGCGGGGGTGCGGCGGCTCCTCGACAATGTTCTGAAAACCCTGACGGCCACTTCCCTGATGAGTCTTTCTGCGACCACGCTGCTGGGCTTGGTCAGCGCCCTGATTATGTACCTGGGTGCCCGTCAAATCATTGCCGCACACATGACGCTCGGCACTTTTGTGACCTACACCATCTTTCTGGGACTCCTGGTGGCCCCGGTTTTCCAGATTGTCCTGATCGGCACGCAGATCACGGAGGCCCTCGCAGGACTTGAACGCACGCGCGAAGTCCTTAGTGAGCGCCCGGAGGACGAGGACTCGGCGAGGTCGCTGCGCCTGGATTACATTCAAGGTGAAGTGGTCTTTGAGAACGTCAGCTTCGCTTATGAAGCAGGGAAAACGGTCCTGAACGACCTCAGCTTCAAATCCGAGCCGGGTACGGTCACCGCGCTGGTCGGGCCGTCCGGGTCGGGGAAGTCCACCATGATCGGGCTCATCGCGGCCTTCTACACACCGAGCGCCGGAAGAGTGCTGGTGGATGGAATTGACCTGGCCAAGGTGCGCCTGGACTCCTACCGCACCCGGCTGGGAGTTGTATTGCAGGAAACGTTTTTGTTCGACGGAACCATCCGGGAAAATGTCGCGTTCTCGCGCCCGGACGCCTTAGCGGAACAAATCCTCGCGGCTTGCCGCATCGCCCGCGTGGATGAGTTCGCGGAGACATTCGAGAAGAAGTACGAAACGGTGGTCGGCGAGCGGGGTGTGAAGCTCTCCGGCGGCCAACGCCAACGTGTTTCCATCGCGCGCGCCATCCTGGCCGACCCGAGAATTCTGATCCTCGACGAGGCAACGTCGAGCCTGGATTCCGAATCTGAGGCGATGATCCAGGAAGGCCTTTCTTACTTGATGCGCGGCAGGACCACCTTCGTTATCGCGCACCGCCTCTCAACCATCCGGCGCGCCGACCAAATCCTCGTGGTGGAGGGGGGCCGCCTCATCGAGCGAGGCACTCACCAGCAACTCTATGCTGCCGGGGGACGCTATTACGACTTGTACACCAAGCAGCACGGAGTCGAGTCTAACCTCTTCCTCGCTCCGGGTGAAGGCGACAAGGTGCGGGAAAGCGCAGCGCCGGCGGAACCCTCTGCCCTTGCGGAACGAGAGGGGACGATCCCCAACGCGGTGCGCCTGCTGCGCGGGCGGGATGCATAATGACGGTGGCCCGCTGTAGGGGCGAATCTCGTATTCGCCCCCGTCTGGGGCGATCACAAGGATCGCCCCTACGCGGCTAGAGCGGGTATATACTTGTCAACATGGAGAAAATAAGAATCGAGCAGCACAGTTTTATGGGGGTCTTGTGGGTCTGGGCATGGCTCTTCACCATCGGGTTTCTGCATCTGGCTTTTTGGAAGGGTGTGCTCGCGTTTGTATTGTGGCCGTACTATCTTGGTACGTGGTTCAGCTCGCTGGTGCACTAATCAGAATCGGCCATTTCATGAATGGGATTATGGCACCGGACTGGCAAGGCTCGCGTCCACCGGCTCATACATCACGGCTGAGGGGTGATGGACTTCCTCGAAGGCCGCGATGCGGTCCGTAAGGCGCAGAGTCAGGCCGATGTCGTCAAGGCCCTTCAGCAGGCATTCGCGTCGGAAGGGATCGATTGGGAAGGAGAATCTGAGGCCAAAATCATCTGTAACGGTCTGATTTTCGAGGTCAACGGTCAGCCGGTATCCCTCATTGTTCTCGGTCCGTTGGAACAATTCATTCACTTCGGCGTCGGGCAGTGTGACCAGGAGCACGCCATTCTTGAAGCAATTGTTATAGAAGATGTCGGCGTAGCTGGGCGCGATGACGGCGTGGAAGCCGTAATCGAGGATCGCCCAGGGAGCGTGCTCGCGGCTGGAGCCGCAGCCGAAATTGGCGCGCGCCAGCAGAATTGATGCGCCCTTGTAACGAGGGTGGTTCAACACGAAGTCCGGATTGGGCTTTTCGCCATCCAGGTAACGCCAGTCGTAAAAGAGCACGCGGCCAAAGCCTTCCCGCGTCAGCCACTTCAGAAACTGCTTGGGGACCATCTGGTCCGTGTCAACATTGACCCGATCGAGAGGGGCTACAAGTCCTGTATGTTTGATGAAGGGTTGCATTTTCTTGGTCCGTTGTCCGTGGCCCATCGTCAGTTGCCCGTCGTCCGTCCATAAGCTGCTAAAGGGGAGTTGGCCCTTACAACGGACCCGCCGTGGCGGGACAACGGACAACTGACAGCGCAAATCCTGGGTCCCGCGTTATCCCACCTTCCATTTCCGAATATCCACAAAGTGGCCTTCGATGGCGGCAGCGGCGGCCATCATGGGGCTGACCAGGTGAGTGCGGCCGCCCTTGCCCTGGCGTCCTTCGAAGTTTCTGTTCGAAGTGCTAGCGCTGCGCTCGCCGCTGGGGAGCACGTCGGCATTCATCCCGATGCACATGCTGCACCCGGCATCGCGCCACTCGAATCCCGCCTCGCGGAAAATTTCATCCAGGCCTTCCTTTTCAGCCTGGACTTTCACACGCCTGGAGCCGGGAACGACCAGCGCGCTTTTCAGTGTCTTCGAAACCTTCCTGCCTGCCGCAACACGCGCTGCCAGGCGCAGGTCTTCGATGCGGGAGTTGGTGCACGAACCGATGAACACGTAATCAAGCGGGATATCAACGATGTGTGTTCCCGGCTCGAGGCCCATATACTCGAGGGCGCGCTCCGCGGCCTTGCGGTCCACGGGGTCCGAAAAACTGCTCGGCTCGGGTACTTTTCCTGTAACGTCCGTGACCATTCCTGGATTTGTACCCCAAGTAACCTGTGGCGCGATCGCGGCGGCGTCCAATTCAAGCACCCGGTCGAAAGCCGCACCGGGGTCCGAGGGCAAAGACTTCCAACGATCGACGGCGATTTGAAAATCCTTGCCGCGTGGAACGAAGGGACGCCCCTCCAGGTACGCGAACGTGGTGTCGTCCGGTGCTACCATTCCCGTCCGTGCTCCGCCCTCAATGGTCATGTTGCAGACCGTCATCCGGCCGTCCATGGACAGGGCGCGGATCGCCTCTCCAGTGTATTCGACGGCGTGTCCGGTCCCCCCCGCGATGCCAATCTTGCCAATGACGGCGAGGATGATGTCCTTTGCCGTCACGCCCGGGATGAGGCTTCCGTTGACCCGGACCACCATGGTCTTTGATTTGAATTGCGGGAGGCATTGAGTGGCCAGGACGTGCTCAATTTCGCTGGTGCCGATGCCGAAGGCCAACGCGCCGAGGGCGCCATGGGTCGCCGTGTGACTGTCGCCGCAAACGATGGTCTGGCCCGGCTGAGTGATGCCGAGTTCGGGCCCTATCACATGCACGATCCCCTGATTGGGATTCTGCATGTTGAAGAGCATGATGCCCGTTTCGCGGCAGTTGCGCTCCAGGGCCTGAAACTGCGCGGCCGCCACCGTATCCAGCAACGGAAGGTGCCGGTCCTTGGTGGGCACGGAGTGGTCCATGACCGCAAACGTAAGGTCCGGTCGCCGCACCTTGCGTCCCGCCGCTTTCAGGCCGGAGAAAGCTTGCGGGGATGTTCCTTCGTGAACGAGATGGCGGTCGATATAGATGAGCGGGGGTTGCGCGGGCTCTTCAGCCACCAAGTGGGCATCCCAGATCTTTTCGTACATTGTGCGTGCAGGCATAATTTTTAGCGGCGGGCTGCGGTGCCAACGCCCCGAACGACAGATTATACGCGAACCTGCGACTTCTATCAAACCGGCGGTAATTCAGGTGGTGTGCTATTTTAACTTGAGGACTGTAAGAATAGAGCTGACGACCACAAGCAAACCAATGAAAGAGAACCCGATGCCCATCACCCACTGCATAGTTTTAACTGACTGGCTGAGACTGGCTACATTTTGCGTCAGTTGCCTCATCGACTCCGCCATCTCAGAAAGGGTTTCGGTTTCCAGCGTACGGAGGTAATCCTTGTCAACGCGTGGTATTTTCCCTTCCTTTTGTTCTGAACCTGGGACAAACGCTTTTTCCACCGATTTCGCCAACTGGTGAAATTCGACTGTGCAGAATGGCGCTGAGTACTCAAGAGTCAGGCTCCGAGGAGACGCATTGTACATGCCTATCACCAGGACTCCTTCAAATCCAGGATCAATCTGCAAACCGCTCAGAATCACGATGCCCTTTCTTGTATAGTAGGACTTGACTCCGATGTGACCAGCTATATCATGGGGTAGGTGAAGATTTTCATGTGTGGTCACCAAGGCGAACTCTCCGGGTTTCAGAGTTGCGCTTGCCGTCTGCGCGAGATCGATTTCGGTGTCGTTACTGCTGACTAGGAGTCGACTGCCAAAACGCATGTCGTAACTTGCGGCTTCCAGGCTGCTCTCCGAAAAGTTGTCGATTCGCAACTTCCCCAACTTCATTGCGGCTTTGATTTCGCCATCTGTCATGAGCATAGCCGGCCTCCTCGCAGTGGGAAACTTCTCTGAGTTAAGATGCTAGGTGAACAAAAAGCAAAAGTCAATCCAAAATGACCCACTACAGTAATCCAGCCCGAAATTCGACACGGCTGAAGACTTCGGGCGGGCAGTAATATTGCAGGTTCCTGAAAACCTGACTTCTGGCTCCTGACTCCTGCTTACCAATCGTCACTGAGTGTGGTTTGAACCCGCTCATTTTAACGCGCTTTGAGTTAGAATCGAGCCGTTTGATGAAGCGCTGCGCGTGTTACCGAAAAAAGGCCTCAAGGCGAAAGCGCGGGGCCGTTTACATTCTTATGACTCCTGAAGAAAGAAGACTCTGAGGGCGGTTGCGAATGAGATATCCGCTTTTCCATCTGACCAAACAATGGGCCGCCGCTTGCGGTGGTACTTGCTGTCGAAGGGATTTCCTGAAAAAAGCCACAGGCGTTTGCACCGCTTTTGCGGGCTTGGCAACCACTGATGTAGCAAGCGGGGCGAAGGCTCCCGAGAGGAAAAGAGACATGGTCCGTTGGCAAGCACACACCATTGCAAAGATTCCGAACGGCTACCAGGTGGTGGTTGCCGATGTCAACGGCGATGGCAAGCCTGACATCCTGGCGTTAAGCTCAGTGGAGAGCGTTGTGGAGTGGTATGAGAATCCTTCTTGGAAGGCTCGGCCCATCACCACGGCAACCCATCAGAACATCAGCCTGGCGCCGTTGTTTCGCAATGGCTATCCGCAGCGCGGCTTGGCGCTGGCCAGCGACTTTGCGCTCAATGACAGCACCTATGGCGGAAGTCTTTGGTGGGCGGAGCCGGGGAATTCGTTAGACTCCGAATGGTCGCTGCGCTTGCTCGGCCGGATGCCCAGCTCGCACCGATTGCGCTGGGCGGACCTGGACGGGAGCGGCCGCCTGGGGTTGGTGGATGTTCCCTTGTTGGGTTATGGCGCGAAGGAGCCGGACTACAAAGTCGCTGCACCGCTCACCTGGTTCGAACCTCCGGAGCCACTCCTGCGCGGGCACGTATCTGCCACTGACGCCGGCAAGGGTGAGTGGCTTTCCCACCTGATTGACGACTCTCTCACGGTCGTCCATGGCGTCCACATCATTGACTGGGACAACGACGGCCGCGATGAAATCCTGACTGCCAGCTTCGAAGGCGTCCACCTCTTCCGCTCCACCGGGACGGGCCGCGACCTCCTTTGGACGAAGACCCACCTCGCGGCGGGCGACCAGGTTCCGCGCCCCCATCGCGGGTCGAGCGAAATTGGCGTCGGCAGGCTGGAGGGGCGGCGTTTCCTCGCCGCCATCGAGCCCTGGCACGGCGAGCACGTGGTTGTTTATACGCAAAGCAAAGCGGGCGATTTGTGGAGTCGCCATCCGATTGACGACAGTTTGCGCGACGGCCACGCCCTGGTGTGCGCCGACCTCAATGGCGACGGCAATGATGAAATCGTGGCGGGGTTTCGCGGTCCAGGGACCAGCCTCTATGTGTACTACGCGTCGGACGCGTCCGGCCTGAAGTGGGAGCGCCAGACGCTGGATACTCAGATGGCGGCGTCAGGAGTGGTCGTGGCCGACCTCAAGGGCGACGGCCACGCGGGTGTTGTGGCCGTCGGCGCTTCGACGGCAAACGTGAAGTGGTACGAGAATCTGGGCGCCTGAGCATTGAGTGATTGATTCATTGAGTCATTGAATCATTGAAAAGCGGTGGCGAGGGGGTGGGACAATTGTGGAATACAGATCTGGATTGTGGATTGCCCCACGTACCTCCTGAGAAAGGTATGTAGTCGATGGTAAATGGTCAGTAAGGAGAAGACTCTGGCCCCCGCCACACAGAAGATAGGCAGCAGGCAATTCAGAATTCAGAATTCTAAATTCAGAACCTATTTCGTGGGCTTTCTTGATGACCTCGAGGCTTTCTTCCCAATGGCGGAGGTAATCCACTTCCGTAGGGAAAGGAAGAAATGATGGCGACGTTCAGTAGTAGCCGCTTCCAGTGAGCTGTCCCCTAACAAGGGAACTTCAGGGCGTGTCAGGAAGATCGCAAGCATTAGCGCAGTCAGGGCCACCAGGAATTGAATGAGAAAGATGATAAGCATGACCAGGACTACGTAGAGCACTGAGTTCTCCCTCGCAGTTCGAGCCGGATGTTTAAAGAGCCCTTGCGAAGGTCGCGCGGAGCGCGGCGAGCGTCCTCTCCAAGGAAACGAGTGCCATCCTGAGCGGCCAGTTCATAAATCAGAATTCATAATTCACAATTACCCCAGCGCCCAGCCCCAAGTCCCCAGCACCTGACACCTAGCACCTGGAACCTGCCTTTCCGCGCTCACCTGCCATCTACCACCTACTGCCTTCACACTTAACCTATCGGCACAGGCAAGCAGTCTGATGAGGGTAAACCGAGCCTTCTCTCAGGCGCGATCTTGGTGGGTATGTCATTCCGATCCCGCAGGCGCGGGAGAGGAATCTCGCTCTGGGCGGAGGTTGATCGGAGCTCAAGGCGGACTAAGGGTTGGAAGAAAGAATCAGAACGAGATTCCTCTCCCGCGCCTGCGGGATCGGAATGACAGTCGGGCAGGCGTGCGGCAGGTGATGGAGTCTGTTAGGGCTGGCGATTCGGTGGGTGACGGCGCATGATGATAGCCGTGCCGTCCCCAAACTTGTATTGGACCTCGTCCATGAGCTGTTGGATCAGATACACTCCGCGGCCACCTTCGCGGTAAATGTTTTCCCCCATGGTTGGATCGGGAACCTTGGCCGGGTCAAACCCGGCACCGGAGTCTTTGACGACGATGAGTATTCCGCCGCCTTCCTCAATAGCCACGCACGTTCGCACGTACTTTTCGGGGTCGCTGCGATTGCCATGAAGGATGGCGTTCATGAGCGCTTCTTGCAGGGCAAGCTGGACATTCCCGAGATCGTGACAACAACCATTTGCTTGGAGCAAACCAAGGACCCTGGAAACAAGGCCTTCAATATGGCGAGTGTCCGAAGGAATCAATTCGTCCAGCTTGACGACCAGCTTATCCTGGTCAAACTCGCACTGGGGCGGGATGTGCTTCAAGTCCGGCATAGTACCGGCTTTTCTACGCCAACAAAAACTCTACCACAGCAGAGGAACTGACTCAACCGTCAAGGTCCGAGATCGTGATGGCGACTTTCAGGATGCGTCCGTGGGCGCGGGCCTAACGTCGGACAGGGTCAAGAGCTTTTCTACCGAAGCCTCGGCGGGAGGGCGTCTCTTCAAAGGCCAATCCGCTGTTGAAAAGCAAGAATCATCGGCAACGGCTTGAGGTCCCTGCGCAGGGGATCAAGCGATAGCCCAAGTGCTTCCAGCGTTAAGGCGCCTAGCAGCACGCTGTCGCCTTCCTCATCACCAATGGGCTGCTCTTTGATTCCCTCACCGCGCGCGAGGCTGGCCCAATCGAGACGTTGAAGGCAAAGGGCCTACGCTGCGACGTTCACGAGAGCCCCCGCTCGCTGTCATGCTGAGTCCCGACTTGTCGGGACGAAGCATCTCGCCCTGCTTTTTGTCGGCGGAAAAGTCCAGAGCGAGATTCTTCTCCCGCAGGGCGGGATCAGAATGACAGCATGGTCAGGTCCAGTAATTGCGGTCAAGCGAGCGGTACTGAATGGCTTCGGAGATGTGCGTTGTGCCGATGGCGTCGGCGGCGTCGAGGTCGGAGATCGTGAGCGCCACTTTCAGGATGCGGTCGTGGGCGCGGGCGCTGAGGCCCAAGCGCGTCATGGCGCTCTCGAGCAGGCGCTCGCAGTCGGCGGAGATGTTGCAGTACTTGCGGATCTGCCGCGAGCTCATCTGGGCATTGCTATAAATCTTTTCGCCCGGGAAGCGGCGCAACTGGCGCTGGCGGGCTTTTATGACGCGCTCACGAATCAGGTCCGAACTTTCCCCGCCCGAGTCCTGCCGCAGTTCCTGGTAGCGGACGGCGGGCATGTCGATGTGGATATCAATGCGGTCGAGCAGCGGCCCGGAAATCTTCGAGATGTAGCGCTGAATGAGGGGCGGCGTGCAGGTGCACTCGCGCGTGGGGTCATTGAAGAACCCGCAAGGACAGGGGTTCATGGCGGCGGCCAGCATGAAGCGCGAAGGAAAGGTCAGGGACATCGCGGCGCGTGAGATGGTGACCGTCCCGTCTTCCACGGGCTGCCTCAAAACCTCGAGTACATTGCGCTGGAATTCCGGCAACTCGTCCAGGAAAAGCACGCCATTGTGCGCCAGGCTCACTTCGCCCGGGCGGGGCACGGCCCCGCCTCCAATCAGCCCGGCATCCGAAATGGTGTGGTGGGGAGAACGGAAGGGTCGGGTGCCCACCAGGCCCGCGCCCGAGTCGAGCACCCCAGCGACGCTGTGGATCTTCGTGGTCTGGATCGCCTCATCGAAAGTAAGCGGTGGCAGAATGGTGGGGATGCGTTTGGCCAGCATGGTCTTGCCGGCGCCCGGCGGGCCGATCATCAGGATGTTGTGGCCTCCCGCGGTGGCAACTTCAATGGCGCGCTTGGCGTGAAGCTGCCCCTTGACGTCGCGGAAATCCACGTTGTACTGGCTGGCTTGCGCTAGCATGGCGGCGCTATCCACTTTGGCCGGCTTGAACTCGCGTGTCTCATTGATGAAGTCCACCACTTCCGGCAAAGAGCACAGGCCGTAAACCTGCAACTCCTCTACCACCGCCGCCTCGCAGGCGTTTTCCACCGGCAGGACCATCCGCTGAATACCCTTCTGACGTGCCATGGCGGCAATCGAGAGCGCACCCTTGATGGGGCGAAGGCCGCCATCGAGCGAAAGTTCACCCAGAAACAAGGTGTTCTTGAGGTCGGTTTTCAAAAGGACGCCGGTGGTGCCCAGGATGCCCAGCGCGATGGGCAGGTCAAATCCGGACCCTTCCTTCTTCACGTCCGCCGGGGCGAGATTGACCGTGATGTTCTGGAAGGGAAAGTCCAAACCGCAATTCTTGATGGCGGATTTGATGCGCTCGCGGCTTTCGCGCACGGCGGCGTCGGGAAGACCCACGGTGGTGAAATTGGGCAAGCCGGCGGAAATATCCACCTCGACCTCAACCGGATAGGCGTCAATGCCGAAGACGGCAGCGCTGAGCGCTTTGAAAAGCATAGGGATGACTTCCTTAACAGAGGTGGGAGTATAGCAGAAGTGATCTTAGCGGGTCAGGGAAAACTGAAGTATTCCATCCGCCTTAAACGCTCCTTTCCAAAACGAAGAAGATTCGGTCAAGAACCTCAAAAGGGTCGTGCAGCGAGATGGGGAGCCGCACGTCCTCCAGCCCAGGGTGGAGGTGGCAGCGCGGCTCGGATAGTGCGTCTGCGTGCGCTGCCTCATTCAAGTCAAATCGCAAGAATCCTGGCGACGCCGAGGCAGGAGCCTGGTCAGGGAGCTGGTAATGGTATCGAAACCCCACGAGCTGCGACCCCCCATCGCTCTCTCGTAGAGTCAAAGCGAAACTGAGTCGTGCGCCAGAATCGAAATGAAAATGCTGCGGTGTCAGGCCCTTGTCGAATCCCGGGCCCAAGACGATCGACGCCACCCCCTTACTTTGGGTAAACTTCAGGAGCTGGATCGAATTGTTCCTTGTCTTCATGTCCTCGCAACGCCGGAGCAAGTACGCTCGGATTTGGCTAAACATCTTGTATGGGGAGGGGAGGGACCGGGCCGCGATTTCCAGATGCGTTCTCTGGTCCATCTCTGCGGCACGCTTCAAAGCGCGGTCACGCGTCACACCAAATCCCCCCGGCCAAGGAGAACCAGCCATTCTACGAAGTGAGGTTCGGGAGGCAGTTCCTTGGCTTCAGCCCTCCGGGCGACTTCCTGGTCGCTGAGTTGGTAATGCTGCCGAAGTTCCTCTAGGCGGCTCTCTCGCTCTTTGTCGGTCATAATACCGGGTTCAGCCCCGGCAAGGAATATGCTCGTGCCGATGAAGCTGCGGATGTTGGGGGCAAACTGCGCAAGCCGCGCTACAGCATCCGGGGCTATCCACAGCACGACCGGCCCGGTACGTTCCAACGCACTCCGCATTGTATCGAGGGACGACCACTCACCCGCCTCCAAATCAGCGCCGGCAAATAGAATGACAGCATCATCCTCGGGGTGGTGCAGTTGCTCTCGCAGTATCTGGAAACTGGAGCCCCTCAATGGCACGACCCTGGTGGGCAACTGAAGAAAAGAATGCAGTTCGGTGCTCAAGTCATCGCAAGCAGCGGCTGGATCACCGCGTGAGCTCAGAATAGCGAGCCAGGAATGTTCTCCCCGCATCTCCAGCCGACGGGCAACCTCGACAAATGGTTGACTCGGGAAGTCAGGCACTCTTAGGCTCCGGGGCGGGCATTACTGATAGCAGCGCGGGGTGGACACGGAAGTCTGTAGACGAGTACTCCAAGACACGCCGCGTGACCAGCAGCTCGACGTTCACCGCTTGACTGACATCGAACGACTTGGACTTCTCTAGGCGATGGAGGACTTTGATCTCCTCCGGACCCAATCCCCGCAGATAACCTGTGCCCAGTTGCTGCGCTGCGTTCTCAATGTCGTGAGAGGTGACGGAATCGTGACCCGCGACATATGCCTCCACCCCTGCGTCCCGAGCCAAAGAAATCAGGTCCCGAAGCACGCCCCCGGAGTATTCGCAGAGCGTGTCCGGAGTGAAGCCCCGCAGCAGGTCGTATCCGTGGCGCTTCTCCAACACGGACTGCAAAAGCCCGCGTTTCGGATCAACGGCAACCACTGGCATGTGGTGAACGCCGTCGAAGTGATCGGACACTGATTGCCCGACAGCCGCACCAAACAAGACCGAGAGCGGCGCCGTTGATACAACCGACACCTTGAGCTCGCGGAACAGTCTTAGATCTTGGCGTGCGACCGACCAAAACCTTGTGGGATCCAGTAACCGATCTAGCCCGTCGAAGATGACCACGGCATCTTTCTGGGCGTCCTTCGCGAGGGCCAGGAATGCCTCAACAGGGCCACGAATCTCTTTGATATCACGACTAAGGGCGGGAAGCGGCGGTTCCAGCTTACCCGGAACATGCCGAATGACACCGCGGCGATCACGCTCTAAAAGCCGTCGGCCCTCCTCTGCCCACAACTGTGTGAGCGGCACAGCTACTCGCTTTCCGTAGGCGTACTCTTTGAGCATGCCGTAGGGCTTGACAAGCTCTTCAAGAGCCATTCGTTCTCTAAGCGCAGGGAAGTCCTCCCACAGTCGCCGGGTTAGCTCCAACCCGAAACTCGCAAGCAACGCACCCGAATTCAAACTGGATAGATCGGTTTCCGCCGAGATGTCGATGTACAAAGGCAGGACGTGGCCTTGCTCCTGGAGCCAGCGCGCAGCGAGGATTAGCTCTGTTGTCTTGCCCGATCCGACACCCCCGACCAAGAGCTGCTGGCTTCCCGGCTCGAGGTCCGCCCGCCCGGCTAGTTTCCGGAACAGAGAGCCGTGCAGGTCCTCGCACACCAGTCCGGCTTCGATCGCGTCCTGAGGAGGAGCAGTAGGATTGAAGGCCTGCATGTAGGCGCGGAACCTTTCCCGCCTCTGAACTTTGACTTCCGTAGTTGAGGGGGGACTCGACATGCTCTTCAGTATAAGCCCAAGGCCACGATCAGGCAAAGCAAATGCCTCTCCCCTGGCCGTACCACCTTTTGAACATTTTGGCCGTGCAAGCGGCAAGGGGTATCCTGACCCGCGCATGCCCGCGCCATACCTTCGCAGGTCCGGGGTGAGAGGAAGAATGGCCTTAACAGTTTAGACTTGACAACGTCCGACCAATCGGCTAGATTGATAGCGTATGGCAAGAGATGCGGTGCGTTACAGGTGGGAAAAGGACTCTTGGTCGCCAGCCGGTCAATCCGAGGACCATTCAAGCCGGGAAAAGATCCTTGTGCAGGCTTTCACTGTCAACTGTCCGGCGCGGCAGGTTACCCCCCCTCTGGCGAATGCGCCGCGAAGAAAATTCTTTTTTTGCACGTTCAACACGGGAATGTCTATGAAAACAAAGGACCGCTGTGGAAAAGTGGGGCGGAACCGGGAATGTTTATGAAAATAAAGGTAGTTATCCGCTAAGAGCCGGAATATATATGAAAACAGGCAAGTTAATGTTTTTCAATCGAAAATCAACCAGAACCAGCCTTCGGATCTCCCGCCGCAGCGGGTTGACCGTGCCCTGGAGAATCCACCGCGAAGAAAATTCTTTTCTTGAACGAACGATGCGGGAATGTCTATGAAAACAAAGGACCGCTGTGGAAAAGTGAGACGGAACCGGGAATGTTTATGAAAATAAAGGTAGTTATCCGTTTGAAGCCGGAATGTATATGAAAACAGGCATGTTAATGATTTTCAGCCGAGATCAACCAGGGTCCACTTTGAGACAAACAGTCCCGCCTCAGATCAGAGCAATCCTCATCTCATTGCGGACTTAATGTCCGTACTTGCACTAGGCTGGCATTGCGCCCCCCCCGCCTGCGGGCTTCGAGCAAGGCGCTAAAGGCGCGAGCCGCGCGCGTTGGCGATGTGGCAGGGACGTGGCTGGCAAGAAGGGCAGAAGTGGCTGCTGCGCCCCGCGATCACGATGCGCCGGATCGGACGGCCACAACGACGGCAGGGTTTGCCGGTGCGCTGGTAAACGCGGAGCCGCTGGGCGTAATTGCCGGGGCGGCCCTCGATGTCCACGTAGTCGCGGAAGCTGGTGCCCTGGAGCTTCACGGCGTGCTCCAGGACTTTCCTGACCGCCTTGAAAAGGCGCCGGGCTTTGCGGGCGGAAACCCGGCCGGGCTGCGCCAGCGGATGGATGTGGGCCACAAAGAGCGACTCATCCGCATAGATGTTGCCGAGCCCGGCCAGCAACTGCTGGTTCATCAGCCAGCTCTTGATGGCGCCGCGGCGGGCGCGCATGGCGCTCAGGAACTGCTCCTCGGTCACCTGCTGCGCGTCTGGCCCCAGCCGGCCGAACGCGGCTTCCAGCTCCTCACGCGTGCAGGAGCGCATCCTGCCGAACCGCCGCACATCGCGAAAGCGCAACTCCTCGCGCTCGCCGAGCGCCAGCAGCACGTGTGTGTGCGGCTCAAGCGGCGTGTCGCGCGCGGAGACCGTGAATTGCCCGGTCATGCCGAGGCGCACCAGCAGATAACGCGGCGGCTCGTTTTCGGCGCTGAGCTCGAGGGCGAGCGCCTTGCCCTTGCGCTGCACTGAAACGATAGCGCGCCCCTCAATCTCGGCTGCGAATTGCTCCGGCGACCCAACAATGACGCCCGGATGGCGAACGTCAACGGCAAGGATGCGGCGTCCCAGAGCATGCCTCTGGAGACCCTGGGAAACGGTTTCGACTTCGGGGAGTTCAGGCATTGGGCACGATGGTCAGGGTTCCGGCCCGCTTAATTCTCTACAGGCGTCCGCTGCGGGCGGATGATACAGGCCCGCCGCCATGTTGATTTGACGGAGCTCAGGAGCTACACAGCCACCTTGATATCGTTCCCTTCAACCCGGACGGGATAGGTAACGACTTTGACGGAACTGTTCCCGACCATCTCTCCCGTGCGGACGTTATACTCCCACTGGTGCCAAGGGCAGATGACCACCTCGCCCATGAGTTCTCCTTCGCCGAGCGGTCCGCCTTGGTGCAGGCAGGTGTTGTCGGTGGCGTAGATTGTGCCCTCCACATTGAAAAGAGCAATAGCCTTCCCCTTCACCTCCACGGCCTTCGCTGATCCCGGAGCAAGTTCGGAAAGGCTCGCAACTTTGACAAACTCCGCCATGTACGCTCCTCCTGTGGAAGGGCCGGGCCTGCGCCCTATTTCAGTGATTCCGAGTGGTCTTGAAGTTCCCCGCAAGGAAAAATGCTTAAGCGATTTGGACCATTTCCGGTGTTCCTGGCTTGCCGATGCGGACGGATTTCTTGAACTCCTCCAACATGCTCTCGTCAAGACGGACCTCGGTAGGCCGCTTGCTCAGGCTCATGCCGTCAATCTTCTCCTGCAGCTTCAGAAGGGCATAAAAGAGGTTTTCCGGCCGCGGGGGGCAGCCCACCACGTAAACATCCACGGGGACGATCTTGTCCACACCCTGAAGCACCGCGTAGGTATTGAACGGGCCACCCACGCTGGAGCATGCGCCCATGGAGATGCACCATTTGGGGTCCGGCATCTGCTCCCATATACGCTTGATTGGGGGCGCCATCTTCAGCGTCACCGTGCCGGACACAATCATCAGGTCAGATTGGCGCGGGCTGGGGCGAAACACTTCGGCCCCGAAACGCGCCATGTCAAAACGCGAGGTGGTGGAAGCAATCATCTCGATGGCGCAACAGGCCAGACCGAAGGTGAGTGGCCAAAGGGACGACTTCCGCGCCCAATTGAAAATCTGGTCCACCGTGGTGATTATGAAATTCTGTTCAAAGCGATTCTCAATCCATCCCATACGCCCGCCTCAGCCCCTCTCTTGGAAATACTCAGGATTCAATCCCGAGCCCCTGCCACAAGTTTTATTATACCCCTGGAGCAAAGCCCCAGCCCAACTATAGGTTGACCGAACAGCTCGCGCGGGCTTCGGAGAGGACAGCGAGTGTCCGTTCACTCGGCAGGGGGCTTCAGTTTGCGGACCTCGGCAGCGCCTCGCGCATCGCCGGCGGCGTCGAGGGCCTGAGCTTCGGCAGTATAGGCTTGGGCATAGGTGGGATCAATCTCGCGCGCCGCATGAAACTGCTCAGCCGCCTCCCGGTACTTGCCGAGTTTCATCCAGCAGGCTCCGAGGTAGAAACGGCCGCTAAGGTCCTGGGGATTCACCTGGACGGCGCGCGCGAAATACTCTGCTGCTTTCGCGTAATCACCGCGAGGAAAATAGACCGTGCCAAGGATGTCGTAAGCAAGGCTCTGGTAAGGCAGGGTTCGGGTCGCTTTTTGGAAGTAAGCCAGCGCCTCATCGTGGCGGCCTTCGAGATCGGCAATCTGACCGAGGCCGATGTAGGAATCGTAGGTATTCAGCGGAACAAAGCTGGCTTGATTCAGGCGCAGGGCCGCCTCAAACTCTTTCCGGGCCCCTTCGAGGTCGTGCTCGCGGAATTGCAAATCGAGGCCGTGGTGTATACGAACCAGACCAGCGTCGGGAGCGACATTGAGGGAATAGCCGAAAAGGGTTTCGTTGTTGTGCCAGTTTGGAACCGCCCGCACATCCTGAAAACACCAGAAGCATATCAGGAGTCCGAGGACAGGCAAGACGACCGGAGCCAGCCAGACGCGTGGCAGTTGCTGCGGCAGCAAGGCCAGACCCAAGTAGGCCAAGGCAAGGCAGAGGCCAACCGAAGGCAGATAAGAGAACCGCTCTGCCAGCAAAGGAAAGCTGAGCTGACGAACATCCAGGCAGGGGAGCAACGTCACCGCCCACCACACAACCAGAAAGCCCAAAACCCTCTGGCGCTTCCGTAGCGCGCCTGCCGCGACCAGGACGAGCAGTGTCAACCACGGCCACAGCGAGCGCAGGCTCGGCCCGGGATCGAAGACATGAAATACGTTAAGGTGGACAGGCCAGAAGAAGAGCTTTGCGTGCTGGCCCAGCAATGCAATGGCGGCAGCGATGATTTTGGGCTGGATCTTCCAGAAATGCGCCGCCCCGGAGAAATGTCCAAGCGCAGCGATACGGGCCGCCGAGTAGACAACGGCTGCGGCAACGTACATACCCCACCAAGCCGCCTTGCTGCGCCAAGTCTCGACAGCATCGGAAAAGAAAAACCAGTAGGCAATCAATAGCAGAGGAAAACTGAACGCAGCCTCCTTGAAGAAAAGCGCCGGGAAATAAGCAAGCACGGCAAGAGCGTGACGGGCCACGCGCCAGCTTCCTGCCTTCTCGGCGCGCAAGAAAAGCCGGAAAGCAAGCAGGTAGAAAAAACCGCAACCCACCTCCGGAACGGATGCGATCCAAGCCACGGCTTCCACGTGCAGGGGGTGCAGGAGCCAGAGCAGTGAGCCGACAAACGCTGCCAAATCGTTCCCAAGCATTTCGCGCCCAATTTGGAACACTACGAGCCCCGTGGCCATGTAGAGAATCCACTGGAAGAAATGATAGGCGGCGGGGTTAGGCCCTGCGACGCGCCAAATCAGCCAGTACGAAAAAATGTGCAGAGGGCGGTAGAAGTTCGTTTCCGCCCCTGCCCCAAGAAACGACCATACGGAGCCGGTGAAAATTCGCCACCAAAGGTGAGCATTGCGGACGAAGGGGTTTTCAAGGAGCTGCTTGCCATCGTCGTAAACCAATCCGTTGGACAACACACCCGAAAACACTACGGCCGCCACCAGCGCCAGCACGGCGCCGGCCGCATAGGAGTGGTTCTTCACATACTCGTTGCACTTGCTCAGCAAGGCTTAACCTGCCCCCCGCAGTCTTTCCAGTCTCCAATCCTAAGACTGTTTTCATGTTTTTGACATAGTCTTTCGACCAGGCTTCGGACCAAGCACGCTTTTAAGTAGTGGGTCAGTTTGCGCTTGTAGCGGCGAGTTGTGACCTGCGAACGAACGGGGGACCCCCTCACCCGGCCCGCCCCGGCTGAAGAAAACGCCGGCGGCGGGCCACCCTCTCCCCCAAGGGGGAGAGGGCGGGAAAGTGGAAGACGCCAACAGATCGGAGCACAAATGTAGAAACTTCAGCGACGGACCAAATGGTCCATCCATTGACGGATAAAGCCGCCTCTACATCAAACTGACCCACTACCCGCTTTTAGGCGCACAGGTCCTTCACATAGTTTAGAATGACATTCCTGATGGCTTGTTCAATATCCTATCTGTTGGAGCGTGGCTGTCGGCCGGGAAACAGCCGTCAACGAGGAGGTCCTGAGTTGCAGAAATTAATTCGGAATTACGAAGCGGGCGTTGGGAAGGCGGTTGTGTTCTTGACGTTCGTTCTGTTGCTGGCGATTACCGGACTGGCACTGAAGGTCACGAACCGTGAGGCGCCTTCGATCGACATGCAGCGGGGGATAAGGGGAATCGGCGTGAGCACGCCCGTAGAACTCAGAGTTTACGATTCGCGCTATCGCATCAAGTCGGTTGTGGTGGAAGTCCATCAGGGCGACCGAACGTTTCAAGTTCCGGTGGAAAGCAGCGGGTGGGCGGTTCGCACGCCAAAGAGGTGGAAGTTCTGGTCGGGGCATGTCGAGAGCAGTGCCACATTCAAGGTGAGCGTGGGGCGCAAAGAGATACCTGACCTGAAGGAAGGTTCCGCAACGCTCATCGTCACGGCAACGAACGATTCCTGGGGGCGATTCTTCCGCGGTGGCCGGAGCCAACTCATCAAGGACTTGCCCGTCCGCTTTGTTCCGCCTAGCGCCGAGGTTCTCACCGCGCAGCACTACATCAATCAGGGTGGCTGCGATATGGCGCTTTTCAAGGTTTCCCAGGGGACGGTTGAATCCGGCGTGCAAGTGGGCAATTACTTTTTTCCGAGCTGGCCCGTGAAGGATTCCGATCCCACCACACGGATGTGCATCTTTGCATTTCCTTACGACGTTGACCCAACAACCCCGGCCCGCGTGGTGGCGCGCGACGACGCCGGCAACCAGACCCTGGTCAATTTCAATTACAAAGTCTTCCCCAAGAAGTTCAAGTCCGACACCATTAACGTCACGGACGATTTCATGCAACGTGTGGTTCCTCCCATAATGAGCCAGACGCCGGAATTGCAGGATCAGGGCAGCCTTTTGAAGAATTTCCTGCTGGTCAACGGCCCGCTTCGTCGGATGGATGCGCAGCAGTTGGTGGCCTTCTCTCAGAAAACCAGTTCGCACCTAACCTGGACTCAACCCTTCGTGCAACTTGGGAATTCCAAAGTGGAGGCGTCGTTTGCTGACTATCGGACCTACCTGTACAACGGCCAGGTCATCGACCACCAGACGCACCTGGGGTTTGATCTGGCGGTTGTCCAGCACACTCCGGTAGTGGCCGCCAACGATGGCAGGGTGATTTACGTGGGCTTTTTCGGTATATACGGCAATGTCGTGGTGATTGACCACGGCTGCGGCTTGCAGAGCTTTTATGCCCACTTGAGCTCGTTTGATGTGAAGGAAGGTGAAGAGGTAAAACACGGACAAGTGATCGCGCACAGTGGCCAGACCGGGCTGGCTGGCGGCGACCATCTGCACTTCACCATGCTGCTGGATGGAATCCCCGTCAATCCGGTTGAATGGTGGGACCCGCACTGGATCCACGACCGCATTGAAGCAAAGCTGAACCCTTATCTACAAAAGTAAGCCAGCGCAACGCCCGGCGCCTGGCCCCTGACACCTGTTCTTAAGGCGCCACCCGGCTCAAATAAAACTCGAAGAACCTCTTGGGATCCGTGCGCATCCCCACCGTAGCGTTCGCGGGCTTGCCTTCGACGACTCGAGTGAATCCTTGGGCATCAACCTCGATGGCCAACTGTTGAGTCTCGCCCAGGCTTGGGTCGATGAGCATCGCCACCGCCATGGGGTCACACAAAGTCGGAGTCTCGTTGCCCCAGAGGTGGTAGAGAGTCGTCAGGGCGTTGGTGAGGGGCGTGAGATGAGTGAAGACGCGGCGGCGTCCGGCGGCGTCGAGTTGCAGCATGGCCGTGACGTCGAGCGGGGCCACCAGGAGAGGCACACCGGATGAAAACACGGTCTGTGCCGCTTCGGGGTTCGACTTGATGTTCCACTCCGCTTCGGGCTTCGAATCCGGCGCATAACCGCGAGCGATTGATCCGCCCATCAGGGCGATGAGTTTGATCTGCTTCGCCATGGAAGGGTCGGATTTCAGTAGAGCGGCTACATTGGTCAGTTCCCCGATGGCGATGATCGTGACCCTGCCGGGCCGCCGGTTGATTTCACTCTTCATGAAATCAACTGCTCCGCTTCTATGCAAGGCGGAACTGGTGAAGCCATTTGCCCAGCGGGTCTGGTCAATCGGCTGGGGCTTTCCAGGCTCGCCTGCATAAACCGGCACCTTGCGCCAAGTTCCGCCCGCTTCCCAAAGCAGTTTGGCGGCAAGGCGTGCTCGCGCCTGGGTGTCGCCAGCCACGGTGGTTACGCCCAGGAGTTCCAACTCGGGGCTATTGATAACGAGCGCCAGGGCGAACGCATCGTCAATGTCCGTGCCAATGTCGGTATCGAGGATGATCGGGACCCTCGATGGCGCAGCAGGAAGGGAAGTCACGGCGAATGCAAAACCAACCAACAGTACTTGGATCAGATTCTGCATATGAACATCACTTTACCACCGGCGCCAGCGCCACGCACACAAGGCCGATGATGAAAAGGGCAAACATCAGCGTCAGCAGCCGCTTGGTAGTTGCATCGGCGCCTTTGAATTCCTTCCAAACGAACACACCCCAGATTGTGCCGACCATCGTCGAGCCCTGGCCGAGTGCGTAGGACGCTGCGGGCCCGACCATCTTGGCGTACGATGCAACGAAGTTGGAAATCGTGCCCACCCCCCAGAACATGCCGCCGAAGATGCCCCAGAAGTGCCACGCCCCGGTTCCGCGAAAATAGTCCCCGACCGAAACCGGAGGTCCCGAAACCGGCCTCCGCATCAAGACATAATTCACCGGAAAATTAGAAACCAGCACTCCGAGAGCAAAGACGAAGGCCACGGTGTACGGACCAAGATGATTCTCTCCTTTGATAGCCTTGGCGATGAAAGGGTAGAACAGTCCCATCACCACACCGCCCAGCAGGCTGATTGCGATCCCTTTAATGCTCACGGTCTGATCCTTCGCCTGCCTTCGGTAGGCCAGAGCGTCCAGCAAAATTGCCAAGCACACCAAGGCAATGCCTCCAAAAAGCATCAACGGATTGCCTTTTGGCGTGATGATGTAATTCAAGATCGAGCCCACCACCAGCGCCACCCCGACGCCGATCGGGAAGGCCACAGCCATCCCCGCAAGGGCGATAGCCGCCACGATCAGGATGTTGCCGAGGTTGAAGACGATGCCGCCGAGGAAAGCGAGCAGCAAGTGATGACCATCCGCAGCCCGGAGGTTTTGAATAAAGCTATCCGGGCTGGCAGGAGCCGTGCGCCCCAGCGTAAACCCCAGGATCAGGGCCATCAACAAGATGCCCCAAACATAATCCCAATAGAACAATTCAACGCGCCAGCTTTTGCAAAGCTTTTGAGTATTAGCCCAACTGCCCCAGCAAATCATGCTGAGAACGATCATGGAGAGCGCGACCGCATAAACGGCGGGTATGAACATAAGTAAGTTGACCTCCCGGGGCGGGTTCCACATCAGCCTGCGCGGTTAGCGATCTTACTCCGGCATGGTGATGGGCGCCGTCCGGCCTTCGCGCGCCGACTGATAGATGGCCTCCATCACGGCCACGTCGCGCATACCCTGGACGCCATTCGGCTCGGGCTCGCGATTTCGATGGATCGAGTCGGCAAAGGCATCAAGCTCCAGCGACAGCTCGTCAATGACCTTGAACTTTTTCTCGAACCATCGCTCACCGGTCTTGCCGAATAGACAGCGCTCTTCGTCATACTGATACGCCGGGTTGAGGGCCGCCCAGCCTTTCTCACCGTGGACCTGCAAAAACGACGACTGCGCGGCGCTGAAGCTCGCGGTGGCCTGCGCCACCAGCCCGTGCGGGAAGTTCAGCCGGAAGGCGATGTTCTCATCCACCTTGCTGAATGTCTCGGGATCAGTCGTCCACTGATACGCCGAGACTTCCAGGGGTTCCTCGCCCACAAGCCAGCGTATGGTGTTCACGCAGTAAACTCCCACGTCTGGCAGTGCGCCGCCGCCCGAGAGCTTGGGATCAAGATGCCACGCGCCAGCCTTCCCCCGACCGCGGACAACAATCCCGAAAGCCGAATGAATGTATTTCAGCCGCCCGAGTCTCCCGCTCGTAATCAGTTTCTTGAGCTCGAGACTGGCAGGCTCAAAATACTTGCGGTAGGCAATCATCAGGCGAACGTCGGAAGCGCGGCAGGCCTCCAGCATCTGACGGCACTCTTCCACCGAAGTTGCCATGGGCTTTTCGCAAAGCACATGCTTGGCGGCGTTTGCAGCCTGAACTGCGTAGCGGGCGTGCGAGCCGTTGTTGGTGGCAATGTAGACGGCCTCAACCTGCGGATTGCTGAAGCAGGCCGGCAACTCCTCGTACGTGTAAAAGGCCTCAGCGTGGAACTTCGTGGCAAGGCGCTTGGCCTTGGACCTGTCACCGCTCACCAGGGCCACCAGTTTTGCCTTCTTGCTGTGCCGGAAGCCGGGCAAGATCGCGCCTTGTGCAAATCCCCCTAATCCAATCACGGCATATCCAACGGGTTTGAAAGCTGCCATAGACCTCCTTTGCTGGACTTGAAATGAAGGAAGAATACTTCCCGACTTTGGCTGCGCTGTCAAGCCTGTGAGCGTTCAAGCAAGAACCGATGCGGTTTCCGGCCGATACCCGCAGCAGGGCCCTTCGGCGAAACGTTCTCCGCTGCGGGCGGCAGCACACCCAAAGTTCGCAGACTCTTCGACCTTCAACTTTCGACTCTTCAGGGTCGGGAGGCTTGGATGGGACGCAATCTGTGGGCGGCGCGCGCAAACCCCCGCGCCCTTGCCCACGACTACTCTTCCTCTTCCACCGCGGAGGGCTTGTGCGCGGCGACGATCTTATCGGCGATCGGCTGGGGGACGATTTCGTAGTGCGAGTACTCCATCGAGTAGGTCCCACGCCCTTGGGTCATGGAGGTGAGGTCGGAGGCGTACGTGAGCATCTCGGCGAGCGGCACCTGAGCCTTGATGGCGGTGGACGCGCCCTTGGGATCCATACCCTGCACGCGCCCGCGGCGCCCATTAAGGTTGCCCATGATATCGCCAGCGTTATTCTCGGGCACCGTGATTTCCACATTCATAATCGGCTCGAGCAAGCAGGGCTTGGCCTGTTCCATGCACTTCTTGAACCCCTTGGAGCCGGCGAGCTTAAAGGCGATTTCAGAGGAGTCCACCTCGTGATAGGAGCCGTCGAAGAGGATCACTCTGAAGTCCACCACGGGATAGCCGGCGAGATACCCTTTCGAGGCTGCCTCGACGATACCCTTCTCGACGGCGGGAATATAGTTCCTGGGGATGGCGCCGCCGAAGATATCGTTCACAAACTCGAAGCCGGCGCCGCGTACCAGCGGTTCCACCTTGATCCAGCAGTCACCGTACTGGCCGTGGCCGCCGGTCTGCTTCTTGTGCTTGCCCTGCGCTTCGGCTTTGGCGCGAATGGTTTCGCGGTAAGGGATCTTGGGCGCCTTGAGCGTGACATCGATGTTAAACCTCCGCTTGAGCTTCGAGACGGCCACTTCCACATGCTGCTGGCCGGCGCCTGAAAGCAGGAACTCCTTGGTCTGCGGGTCACGCGAGAAGCGCAAGAGCAAATCTTCTTCGAGCATGCGATGGATGGCGGTGGAGAGCTTGTCCTCGTCGCCGCGCGACTTGGGTTCAATGGCAAACGAAATGGCGGGTTCCGCCAGCTTCAGCTTGGGGAAAACAATCGGCGCGCCTTTGTCACCCAGCGTGTCGCCCGTCAGGGTGTCCTTCAGCTTGGCCACTTCCCCGATGTCCCCCGCATGGAGCTCGGCTACGGGCGTCTGCGTCTTGCCCTGAACGACCCCGATGTGCGAGAGGCGCTCGCTGGTTCCTCGGTCGAAGTTGGTAAGGTTGGCCTCGTTCTTCAGAACTCCCGACATCACCTTGAAGTAGCTCACGCGGCCGGCAAAGGGGTCTGCCACGGTCTTGAAGACGAAGGCAGAAACCGGCTGGTCGTCGGCAATCTTGCGCTTTACAGGCTCGCCGCCCTCGTGTTCCAGGCCTTCCACCTCTTTCCGCCCCAGGGGCGAAGGAAGGTAATCCACGATGAAGTTCAGCAGATTCTCGCTGCCAATGTTGGGCAGCCCGGCCGCAACGACCACAGGGTAGAGGCGCTTTTCGCAGACCGCGGCCCTCAGACCAGGGACCAAGTGCTCCTCCGGGAGGGTGCCCTTTTCAAAGAACTCTTCCATCAACTTGTCGTTACCCTCGGCCACCATTTCCACCAAGGCCTCGTGAGCCTTGCTCGCTGCATCCTTCAGGTCAGCAGGAATCTCGACTTCCTTAGCCTTCCCGGACCCGTTGGAGTCGTAGAGATAGGCCTTCACTCGAACCAAGTCGATGACGCCGTGAAAATTCTTCTCTTCCCCGATGGGGAGCTGGAGGGGAACCGCGTTCCGCCCGAAAGCCTCGTGTAAGGCTTCGAGGGTCCGCTCAAAGCTGGCGCGGTCGCGGTCCAACTGATTGATGACCAGCGCGCGCGGCAAGCTGTATTTCTCGCAGAAACCCCAGGATTTCTCCGTTTGCACTTCGATTCCCGCCACGCCATGAATAAGCAATAGAGCGGCATCGGCCGCCAGAAGCGCCCCCTCCGTTTCGTGCATGAAGATGTTGTATCCGGGGGTGTCAATAAAGTTGATCTTGCTCCTGCCCCATTCCGCATAAGCGAGCCCGGCGGTGATGGAAAACTTGCGCTGGATCTCCTCCTCGTCGTAGTCCGTGATGGAGGTTCCGTCGTCCACCTTTCCCAGGCGGTTAACCATGCCCGCCGCGTAAAGCAGCGCGGAAACAAGCTGGGTCTTGCCGGTATCGCCGTGACCCACCAGTGCAACATTGCGAATGTCTTGGCCGTCGTATATTCTCACCAGGAACTCCTTGGGATTGTAGGACCGGCACTAGGCGTGCCTTGCCGGGCGCGAAGCAATCCCTCATCGTAGCACAACTTTTTGCGCCACTCCAACGATACAATAGAAGGATACTTAAGGATGCGCTTGAGCATCGCTATCTCTGCTGGAAGGGGGTCGGAAAGGATACCGGCTTCGCTAACCAAAACTACTCCGCCCGGAGTGGGGAAGACCGCGTTGATTCTTATTCGGGTTTAGCCATTGCAAATAAGTTGAAAAAAGGCACGAGGTAGGCGTCAATTCCGAAAAGGGAAAGCGGGCGCACCATGCTCAGCTCCGTGAGGTTGCCTACACCGCCTCACTCCACACGACCGCTCTACTGTTTCGGCGCAGGAGGGCCCTGTTGTTTCGGCGCAGGAGCGCTCTCTTGTTTCGGAGCTTGGGTGGGGGCAAACGCTTCCCCACCCCGAGGTGAATACTTCTCGAGTCCGGCGATGAGTGATTTCGCTTCGGGCGGAACATCGCCCTTGCCTTCGATGAGAATCTCCTTGGGGTCCACGACGTGGCCATACAAACGCGCGTTGGCCTCCCCATCCTGGGTAATGGCAGTTCCTTTGAGAGAGACGCCGGCAAACAAGCCCCGGGACCGGGAATAAGTCAGAATTTCAGCGGTTATCATCAGATCCGTGGAGGCAGAAGCTGTCCGTCCCACCGGCCCGGCCGCCGCTGAGGCATCCGCGCCAAGTTCCCCCCTACTCTTCAGCAGCCTGCGAATCCCGCTGGGGTTCATCACCACAAAAACCAGGTCGGTCTCCGATCCTCCCAACTGAAACCCATAGCTACCACTGTGCACGGCAATCATCGTAGGTGCACCCCAGGGGCCGTTCCCGCCTCGCCTGCACACCAGCACACCGCGCCCGTAGCTCGCCCCGAAAATGAAAGCCAGTTTCTTCTGCCCGGGGACAATGCCCACGCAGACCGACCTGTCGAGCAGGTCTTTCGGGATGGAGTTATCAGGCGTGTTCATGATTTCGTACATCACCACGGCAGCGCTTTCGAGCCGGTTAGCTACTTTGCCTTGCTTAGCCTGAAGAAATTCGACCGGCAGGCTCAACATCAGGGTAGCAACCATCAGGTATCTCATTGGGTCATCCTCCTGAGTAGTGGATCTCGTAGCTGGTTACATGTCATTATGGCTTTCTCGGAAGAGCGGCGCAAGGTCGCACTCCTCGGCCCGGCGCCGCCACTTGGCCCACATCCGCCCGGCGTCCCCGCGTCTCGCCGGCGACTTCCGTGCGCAAAGGTGGTTGCGCGCACGTAGATTCGCAACACGCCCAACTATAGCACGAGCAATTGACATTTCGTTATCCGTTCATAACTGGGATGCCGAATCTTCTCAAAGGGTTGAGTAGCGTCGTCGAACTCTGAACGTATGTGCTCGAAACGTCATATTCTGCTCGGAGAAGGGAAGATTTCCACGGAAGGCTCTCCTCGAGACCTCGGTTGTGGTCCCAACCTTCCTCGGCGATCCGGAACACCACGAGGCCAGCCTGGGCGCTTTCCTCCGCCTCGGGAAGCGACAGGCATGCTGCGCGGCTCACAGCGTGGCGGAGGTCCACGCCACCTTCACCCGCATACCCGGTAAATACCGGGTGAGTTGCGAGCAGGCAATGTTGTTCCTTCCCGTCTTTGGTGGAGTCTAAGCTATCCGCCCAACCGCCCGCGTCCCCCAATAGCGTTGACTTGGCCCTGAGCGCGGCCTAAGATGGCGTCATCGGAAGTGACTCGCAGATCACTTCCAGGCTCCACGCCATGCTTGGCAAGATCATTTCCCACTACCGGATTCTGGAGAAACTCGGCGGCGGCGGTATGGGCGTCGTCTACAAGGCCGAGGACACCACGCTGGGCCGTCAGGTCGCTCTCAAGTTTCTGCCTGAGGAATGGAGCAAGGATAGGCAGGCCCTGGAACGCTTCAAGCGCGAAGCCCGCGCTGCCGCGGCCCTGAACCATCCCAACATCTGCACGATTTACGAGGTGGGCGAGCAGGCAGGCCAGCCCTTCCTGGTGATGGAGTTGCTCGAAGGTGAGACACTCGAGCAGCGGATATCGGCCCAGCCCCTGAAGGTCAACGAGATTCTGGAGTTAGCGATTCCCATCGCCTTGGCGCTGGAGGCGGCGCACGCGAAGGGTATCGTGCACCGCGACATCAAGCCGGCGAACATCTTCGTCACCCAGGAGGGAGGGGTCAAGATTCTGGACTTCGGGCTGGCGAAGGTGGCACGGGCAGGCGGGCCGTCGAGTGTTACCGATGTGTCCACGGAATCCCTCACCGCGCCGGGCGTGGTGGCCGGGACGGTTCAATATATGAGCCCGGAGCAAGCCCTCGCGGAGCCGGTGGATGCGCGGACCGACCTGTTTTCGTTCGGGTCGGTGCTCTATGAGATGGCCACCGGGCGGGCTCCTTTCCTGGGTTCGACGCTCGGCGAGACGATCGCCCACATCTTACACAGCGAGCCGGAAGCCATGGGGCGCTTCAACTCCGAGGTACCGGCAGAGTTGGAACGGATCACCCGGAAGTGCCTGGAGAAGAAACGGCAAGAGCGTTACCAATCGGCAAAGGAGCTGAGGGTTGACTTGCAGGGTCTGAAGCGCGCAACGGAATCCGTCCAGGCGGGGGTAACGGCAGGGCTGGCCCTGCCCAAAAGGGGGCGGCCCGCGGTGCCCCTACGAAAGCGTAGGATTGTCGCGATAGTAGGGGCAGCGGTCATGCTGGTCGCCGCCGTTCTCATCGCGCGGAACGTGGGCGGCCTGCGCGATCGGCTGCTGGGTCCAGTTGGCCCGCCGCGCATCGAGTCGCTGGCGGTGCTGCCGCTGGAGAACCTGATGGGCGACCCGCAACAGGAATACTTCGTCGATGGCATGACCGAGGAGTTGATCGCGGACCTTTCCCAGGTGAGCGCGCTGCGGGTGATTTCGCGCACGTCGGTGATGCAGTACAAAGGCACCAAGAAGTCGATGCCCGAGATTGCGCGGGAGCTGAGGGTGGATGGGGTGATCGAAGGCTCGGTGCTGCGCTCGGGCGATCAGGTGCGGATTACCGCGCAATTGATCCAAGCGGCTACCGACACGCACCTCTGGGCCAAGAGCTACGAGCGCGACCTGCGCGACGTGCTGGCCTTGCAGGAGGAGGTGGCACGAGCGATTGCCGGCGAGATCAGAGTCAAGCTGACGCCCCAGGAGCAGACGCGCCTGGTCCGCGCCCGCCCCGTCAACCCCGAAGCCTACGAGGCCTATCTCAAGGGCGAGTTTTACGTGAACAAAATGACACCGGAAGGATATGAAAAAGGTCTGGCATATCTAAACAAGGCGATCGAGAAAGACCCGACGAATCCCTTGCCGTATGCCGGACTGGCACTCTGCTACAGCGTGATCGCCCACGAACGGTTTCCAGACGCCTTCGCTAGAGCCAGGGCGGCTGCGCGCAAGGCCGAAGAGTTAGGCGAGCCGACAGCGGAAATGTACTTGGCGTTGGGTATGATCAAACTCTACTCCGACTGGGACTATGCGGGTGCGGAAAAGGATCTGCGGCGCGCCATGGAACTTAATCCCAGTTTAGGCGAGGCTCATCGCGACTATTCGTGGTATCTCTTCCTGATCGGGCGCCGGGATGAAGCCCTGGCAGAAATGAAACGGGCGCAGGAGGTGGAACCGCTCACGCCGCTTTTTGCGGCGGATCGGGGATGGCTTTACTGGTTGGTGGGACAATACGACGAAGCGATAGAGGAAGTCCGAAAAGCGCTCGAACTGGATCCTAATTTCGCGTATGGGCTTTACGTCCTGGGAGGCGTGTACGCAGAAAAGGGGATGTATGCGGAGGCCATTGCAGCGCACCAAAAGGCGGGCGCAGTGGATCCTGATTGGAGATGGGGTCTGGCGCGCACCTATGCTCAGGCTGGCCGGAAGGACGAGGCGCGGAGGATACTAGCCAAGTTCTTGGAGGAGAAACCCAAGCCAACGGGTGCCTGGGCGGGTTGGTTTCTGGCTGCGATTTACGGAGCCCTGGGGGAAAAGGATGAGGCCTTCCGCTGGCTGGAGGCCTGCTACAAGGAACGCCATAGCTGGATGCCTTGGATCGGGAAAGACGTTTCTTTCAAGCCCTTGCGCTCCGATCCGCGCTTTCAGGATTTGGTGCGTCGCATGAACCTCCCCAAATAGGTTTCCATAGGCCAGAAGTCATCACCTTGCCAAGAAAGCAGAACTTGCGCTCGTGTGTTTTGGGGAGAAACGTGCTCTACAAATGGTAATTGGGGGAAGAGAGGAGGCACCCGTGAATCTTGGACTTCTTTGGGTCATATTTGCGCTTCCTGCGCTCGGTGTGGGGTATTTGCTCTTTCGAGGCCTGCGTTCCTACTTTAAACTGCGAGGACAGAGGCTGGTCACTTGCCCTGAAACTCAGAAGCCTGCCGCGGTTGATTTGGACGCCATACCCCTGGCGAGGGATGCGGCCTTTGGTACACCCCATCTTCGCCTGAGCGAGTGTTCCCGCTGGCCGGAACGGCAGGGATGCGGGCAGGAGTGCTTGAAACAGATCGAAGCGGCTCCGGAAGGTTGCTTGGTTCGCCGCATCGTTGCCAACTGGTATGCGGGCAAGACCTGCGCCATTTGTGGTAAACCCGTGAATGTAACTGAGGAATGGGTTGGACACGTGCCAGCCCTGCTGAACCCGGAGAAGAAAACCGTTTACTGGGACAAGATTGCGGCTGAGAGATTGCCGGAGGTATTCCAAACTCACTCGCCCGTTTGCTGGTCCTGCCACATCGCTGAAACTTTCAGGCGCGAGCACCCGGATTTGGTCGTGGACCGCCCCGCAAGATGGTGACGGACGGCAGGCGGGGCGCGCAGGACGCTGACCTAGCCCCCAGCCCCTAGCCCCACCTACCACCTACCACCTACCATTCACCCCCTACCGTCCGCGCAAGAGGAGCCTCGTGCGCAAGGCGCGCGTTGTATAATAATCGTTTGCACGTTGAGGTGGACCAAACTATGCTGCGTATCACTTCGACGCCGTTCACCCTATTCACCCGGAGTAGTCCGAGGAGACTCATGAACCGAAAGCTTTCTAGTGTCCTGCGCCTTTGCATGACGATCGCCTTGATTCTCGCTTCCTACCTCATCTCTGCCCGACCGAGCTTGGAAAGTCCGCAAACAGGGAAGTCCGCTGCTCCGAAGGCCGCCGGCAAGACTTCCCTGGCGGGAACGGCGCCCATCCAATCCCAGCGGAACATTGGCAACGCCTACTACGAGCAGGGCAAATACATTGAGGCGGTCGGGGAGTTCCAGAAGGTAGTGGCTTCGGGGAAGGCACTGGCAACCGACCACTTTAATCTTGGACTCGCCCTGATGCAGGCCAACAAGCTGGACGAGGCTCTGGGGGAACTCACCACCGCAAGGCAGATGGACCCCAAGCTGGTCGCAGCCGATTACAACCTGGGCATCCTCTACAAGCGCGAGCTTCGCTATCCCGACGCCGAGGCAGCGCTGAAGCGGGTGATTGCGGCCGATCCGGAGGACCCTGCGGCATGGTTCAACCTCGGAACCGTTTACTTCGCCAAGAAGCAACTCGAGGACGCGCTGGCGGCGCATCAGCACGTGGTCAATATGGGTTTCGGCAAGGGGCAGAACTTTTACGTGGCCTCGCTTTTCCACACTTTCACCATCTACGTGCGCCTCAAGCGTGACGAGGACGCGCAGAAGGCCTTGAAGGTTCACGAAAAGATGAGAGACAAGGTCCCCGGGATTTCTCTCCAGAACCCGGCCCTCGAAGGAGGAAAATACGGCGCCATCCTTATCCCTGCCGTGCCCCCTTCAGAACTCGTGCAGAGATCGGGCCTCGAAAAAGTGACATTTGCCGAGATCTCGGGGCGCCTGGGCCTGACGTTGCCGGCCCAGCAAAGTCCTTCGGCGAACTCCCAAAGCCCAATCAAAGCGGCGGATTATTCGCTGGATTACGCGCGGCGAAATCTGGTTCCGCTCTTTGGGCCTTCCATCGCTTTCGGCGACTACAACAGCGACGGCCACACCGACATCTACGTCGTCAACCCCGCCGGCGCCAACCATCTCCTGCGCAACAACGGGGACGGGAGTTTCACCGACGTGACGGACAAGGCGGGCGTGGCCGGGACTGGCGGCGCGGTCTCCGCCACCTTTGCCGACTACAACAACAGCGGCAAGCCCAGCCTTTTCGTGGCCGGGCTGGACGGAGTCCGGCTCTATCGCAATCTAGGCGATGGAAATTTCCAGGATGAGACGGAAAAGGCAGGGCTGCATTCGATTCCCGGCGAGCTGGAGACCCAGGCCGTGCTCTTCGATGCGGACGTGGATGGTTTTCTGGACCTTGTGGTCACGGCGTACACGAATTTGAACGATCCGCCCAAGAAAGACTCTTTCCTCTTCCCCAACGATTTCGCCGGCGCCGCAACGCACTTCTATCGCAACAACGGCGACGGCACCTTCACCGAGATCACACCCTCCTCAGGGCTGGCTTCGGCCAGGGGGCGCATGCGCGGCGCTGTCTTCGCCGACTTCGATAACGACGGCTACACCGACCTCTGCCTGTTCCGTGACGACGGCCCTCCTTTGCTCTACGCCAACCTGGGTGAGGACAAGTTTGTGAGCCGGACCGCCGAGGCTGGAGGGGCGTTTACAAAGTCGATAGCCTATGGGATACAGGTTGCGGATTTCAACCACGACGGTCGTTTCGATCTGGCGCTGTGGGGACCCAAAGGCTACCAAGTCCTAATGAACAGGGGTAGTTGGAAATTCGCTCCCCTTACGCCTCTCCCGCTCGCTTCCGCTCCAACGGGTTTCTTTGCTTTTCGCGGCACGGTTGTGGATGCGAATGGCGACAGCTTTGCGGACCTGCTGGCTCTCGATGCCAGCGGCAAGTGGCGCTTGATCGTCAATCACTCCGGGAAGTTCCGCGAGGGGAAGGTCAGCATTCCTGCCAGTTCGGCAACCGGCGTCGCCACGCTCAGCCCCACCTGGTTGAGCAATCCCGGCAAGCTGGACCTGGTAGGGCTCAGCCCGAGCGGCCAATTGCTGGCCTTTGAGAAAGAAGGTCCTACCCCTCGCTGGCTGGAAGTGAAGCTGATAGGCTACAAGAGCAACACCCAGGGAATCGGCAGTCTGGTCGAGATCAAAGCGGGGAATTATTACAACAAGGTAGTAGTAACAGGAAGCCCGCTCAGGATTTTTGCCGGAGACCTCTCGCGGGTTGACGTGGTGCGCGTCACCTGGCCCAATGCCGTGATCCAGAACTGGATCGACGTCGCCACCGACAAGCCGATTGACGTCCGCGAATCCGAACGCCTGGCTACCTCCTGCCCACTCCTTTACGCCTGGAACGGCCAGCGCTACGTTTTCGTGACGGATGTCCTGGGCATGGCCCCGCTGGGCGAGCTGGCCCCGGACGGCACTCGAACCAAGCCATTCCCCGAAGAGTTTGTGCGCCTCCCTGGGGACCTGCAGGCGCAAGACGGCCAGTATGTTTTCCAGCTCACCGATGAGTTGAGGGAAGTCGATTTCTTTGACCAGCTTCGGCTTCTGGCTGTGGACCATCCCGCCTCCCAGGAGATTTACTCCAACGAAATCTATTCTTCTTCGCCTCAGCCCCCAGCCCTTTATTCCCTGCGCGAAAAGCGCTTCCCCGTTTCGGCCGTGGATGATCGAGGCCACGACGTTCTGCCCTTGCTGCTCAAGCAGGACGGCCAGTATCCTGCCGGCTTCGCTCGCCACCGCATCCTTGGCCTCGCTGACCTTCACACGCTCACCCTGGATTTAGGAGACCCCCCCCCCTCCGCCCGTGTCTCACTGTGGCTGAACGGCTGGGTGTTCTGGACGGATTCGAACGGCTCGCGCGCCTTGATGTCCAATAAGCAACTCGAGATGATTTCTCCTTACCTGCAAGTTCGCAACGCGCAGGGAGAATGGGAAACCGTGATTCCGGATATGGGCTTGCCGAGCGGCACCCGCCGTACCATGCGCGTGGAGTTGACCGGCAAGTTCCTCACTGCCGACCACCATGTGCGCATCGTGACCAACCTGTGCGTTTACTGGGACCAGATCTTTTTCTCCCTCGACGATGCCAAGGCCCCCGCGCCAACCGAGCTTCCGCTGCTCTCCGCAGACCTGCATTATCGCGGATTCTCGACCCCCCTCAGCGACCCTGAACACCTTCGTCCCGATTCGTTCGATTATGAAAACGTGCTTGCCTACGCCCCCTGGAATCCCATGCAGGGGAAATATACGCGCTATGGCCCGGTGGGGAAATTGCTCGCCCACGCTGATGACCAGTTGGTGGTGATGGCTACGGGTGACGAAATCACGGTGAGGTTTGACGGCAGAGGGCTCCCGCCGCTCCAGCCCGGATGCAAACGGGATTTCTTCCTTTACACCCACGGCTGGGCAAAGGACGGCGAGCCTAATACCGCTTTTGCCTGGACCGTCCAGCCCTTGCCCTTCCGTAAAATGGCAAACTACCCGCCCGCTGCGCCGGACCTCGTGCCTTCCGACGACAATTACCGCCGCTACCTGCGCGAGTATTTGACCCGTCCCCGGATTGCCCTGATTCCGCCACTCGCCCCCGCCGTCGAGCCAGGGCTGTAGGCTGGGGGCTTGGTGCTTGGGGCTAGGGGCTGGGAACTGGGGATTGGGGGCTAGTCGTTCTTTTTAGCCTGGCTGTCCGTATTGAAGCGTTTGGCTCGGCGCTCGAGCCTACTCCTGCCGCAGGACGGTGTTGGGATCGACCCGCGAGGCCCGGCGTGCGGGCGGGTGGCGCAGGGATCGTGGTTTGACGTCTGCGGCGCACCGAGGTCGCAGCGCGGTAAAGCGTGAGCATGGGACGGCAACGGCATTTCTACGGGCCCAACCATCTTCATCACCCCACCACCCGTACCTGTCGCTGCGCTGGCCCTTTCGACCTCCGCCTCGTTTCCTCTCCTGACCCGTGGCCGTGGTCGAGCTTCCGGTTCGACTACCGGCAAGATCCCTTCCTCCTCGCATTGGATCCGATGCCCTGAATCTCATAACGCAGACATCCCAAAACGATGTCCGGGCCACCCCGCGACATCATATATACTATAGGGGCGGTCCCGCAGAAACGTCTTCCTGCTATTTCGAGAATGGGAGATGGATTTTCGAAGGGGCAGACGGCACCGTGGTGCGTGTGATCCGGGGATTAGGGTGGCATTGCGTCCTTTCCCAAATGAGCGAATTCAAAGACAAAATTCCAGCGGCGGGTGGCAATGTCGAATTTCTTTACGACCCCGCACATGGAGGAATAGCTACCCGGATTTCCGGCTTCATACGAGCCATGTATTTGGTGGCCGTCAGCGTGGACGGACGGCATTTGCTCAGTACCGTCCCTGCCAGCGGGATAGGGCAGACGGTGGTGTACCCCCAACCCTCAGTCGTTACATACATCCAATCCGACGAACAAGGCATGTGGGGGCGAAATTGTCCTCTCTGCAAAAGGTACTTTCGCACCAACCACGTAATGGATTTCACTTATTGCCCTTACTGTGCAGCGGGGGCATCAAGCCTTGCCTTCATCTCCAAAGACCAGCGCACTTACATAACAGCTTTCTATGACGCGTTTGCGCGGGCCTTCATCGGGAAAAAAAATACATCACTCGCCATGGGGGACATTACTGACGAGACTTCAGCGTGGCACTACTCGGAAGAGAAACAGCAATTTCACTTCACCTGCGACACAAAAGATTGCCACACCGAAACAGACATTCTGGGCCGATACGGTTATTGCCCACGGTGCGGACGAACAAACGCTCGCAAATTGTTCACCGAACGGATAGATAAGATGTTGACCCGTTTGGAAGAGACCAAGACGACAGTTTGCGACCGGAAAGAGCGAGGCGCAATTTGGGAAGGGATGACTGTGACGAGTCTCTCCGAATTTGAAGCACTGGCCAAACACCTTCGGACCAGATTGCTACGCTTTCCAATGACCTCGAACAGGAGAAAGCGTTTAGAGGAATTGAATTTCCAAAAGCCCTTGCAAGCCGATGAGTCGTTGGTACAGTGGTTCGATATCGGCCTACTGGAATGGGCCGGAGACGAGATAACTCCCAAGAGGATGGTGCCAAAATCTGATTTGCCGTTTATCAAAAAGATGATTCAAAGGCGTCACATCTTAATGCACAATGGCGGCATAGTTGACCAGGATTATCTTAACCTTAGCGGAGACACTGGGGTTCAACTAAGTGAACGTATTAGCATAGGCAGCCAGGAAGCAAAGCGCTTTATCGGGTGTGTCCGTGAGATGGCCGCAAACCTTCTGGACAATGTGGAATGTGGATTTAAGGAGGGGTGATTTATGATTAACGAGGATGCACTCTCGTACAAACGTGGCGACCTTGTCGAGTTCAGATTGAACTTAGGGGGCGGCCCGAAAAAAAGCAGGGGACTCGTGTTGAACACGGCGGTTCTGTTCGGTCGCGGAGCAAGGCAGATTTGGATTCTTGATATGGATGATGCTACTCCTGAACAACAAGCCCACTGGACAAACAAGAAGCATATCGTGCATGAGGAAGACATCATCTCCGCGCTGCCCTCAGTCTTTATCGGGGCCGATACCATCCTGCGAGACAACCCAATCAGTTATCCTGTGCAGGACGGGAAACGGGGACTGTGGGATATCCCAGCCGTCACTGTAACTATTGCGGTTCCCACCTCCGTGTCAGAATGACTAGGGCTGCCCATAGCTTCCAGGCAGCGCAGCGAGGTCGGCGCCACAAAATGTGAGGATGGGACGGCAACGGCATTCCTACAAGCTCAGGCATCTTCAATACCCCACCACCCGTACCTGTCGCTGCGCCCGCCCTTTCCACCGCCGCCTCGTTTCCTCTCCTGAGCCGTGGCCGTGGTCGAGCTTCCGGTTCGACTACCGGCAAGATCCCTCCCTCCTCGCAATGGATTTGGTGCCCTGAATCTCATAACGCAGACATCCCAAAACGATTTCTGCCACCCCGCCCATCAATTCTGCACCTTCAGTCTCTCTGGTTCATCAGCGACATGCAAACTACGACATGCCTTCGCCACCCGCCGCGGCTTTCCGGATGAGGCGATGCCTCCTGTCGCTGCCGGTGAGAAATCCGCGCTAATTACGTCGCACTTGGCTTTGCTTTATCGAGCTCGTGTAGGAGCTGTTTTACGACTTTATCGGCGACGTCGGCGCTCGAACTCTTGAACTTCGCCCCTCGACTCTCTTGCGTAGTGGACCAGATCACATCGCCATCCTGCGAGACAAGCCGAACCGCGAGGCGCGCTTCATGGATCGTCTCCGTTGAAAGCTTTGAGTCTTGGATCCCCATGGCTTGCCCTGAATGGCTACCGGCACCGGCTTCCGCGGTTGCTTCCCCCGTCGCATGCACTTCCTGCGAGGTCTTCTCGGCTGATCGACCCTTTAGGATGGCGTCTGCCTTGTCCTTGTTCTCGGTCACAATGAAGCGCTTACTCTCGTCAAGGGCGTTGATCACCATGGCCTGGAGGCTTTTGGATTCCTCATCATCGCCGAAGCTCTCGACATAAATCCGCTTTACGTTGAGGAGCTTGGCCGCGAGCTCGGAACGCGCGTCCGGGACCGGCTTGGACGTGGCAGCAGGACTCTGGCTTTGTGTCTGGGAGAAGCCAGCAATGCTTACCGCGAGGGCCATGAAGAAGAAAAGTAGAGTTTGTCTTTGCACCATCGCACCCTCCTCAGTCCCCTTTCGAGCTATTACGGGCTTCATCGTCTTGGTATTCTATCTTGCGACCTGTTCGGGCTTCCAAGCTGGAGAGTGTAACCCTGACGATGTGCTTTCCTAACTCGAAAACAGCAGCCTGCTGTTTGTCGTCTGCATCCTTGTAGTTTACAGTGAGATAATGGCGCCGCTTTTTGGAAAGCAGTGCGATCGGGGTCACGGCAATGGCCAAGCCGACACGCCGCCCAGCCTTCTGTCCATACTCGATACTGTCAATCCTGTCATACGGGACGGTGAACTTGCCTTTCTTATACTCAAAGACCATTTCCTTTACGTCCGCCGTTGAGAATGTGCCTTCCGTTTCTTGCTTGAGGTCGGCAACCGTGCCCCCCATGTACACGGCCTTTCCGCCATTCACACCTGCGTATGAAGGCAAATAAATCGCAGTCAGAAGGGCCAAAAGGATCACTCGCTTTCTCATGTCCATGTATGTCTCCGTCAAGAGGAAATTGGGGTGAGGATTTCGGTCCCACAGCCCCTGCTGACTCGTAACATACACCCTATTGCGTCCGCCTGCAATGCCTTGGCCACGGTTCCGGCGGGTGGCGCAGACATCGTGGTTTGATGTCTAGGGCGCTCCTAAGTCGCGGCGCGATAAAATGTGAGGATGGAACGGCAACGGCATTTCTACGGGCTCAACCGCCTTCATTACCCCACCACCCGTACCACGAGATTATGGGTAAGGACAGGGGTGGCTTAGCCGAGGGGAGCGACGACTACTGGCGCCGGCACGGGCTCACACATGCATCTTCACCCAAGCCTCCTCGGGTTGAAGCGCGCCGATCGCCCGAGGATGAATTTTCCGATACACCTGGGCGGGAAGCGAAGGCTTTCCATTGACCTCGAGCAGCCACGCCACGGGAATTCCAAACAGCCGCGCATTTTCTTCCAGGAAGGGATGGATCACTGCCCAGTCATGTTCTTCGAGCGGGCTAAACTGGCCGCCGTTGAGTTGCTCCTCGGAAACCTTCCCATGCGGGTCGCGAATGTAAATCGCTCCGCCGGAAGCGAGCGAAAACAAGTTGCCGCCGGGGTAGGGAGTATCCAGTTCGACGACCTCCCCCTGGTCACTCAAGGCGATTCCGTTGAGGACAACAAAGCCACCGCCGTCGAGTGGGTCGCCCGCCATGAACGACTCGGCCAAATAATCAAGGCAGGTGCCATTGATGACTACGCGGGGCTTACCGACGGCGTTGATGAGGGGACGGCCGGCTGCGTTCCCCAGCACGAATGCGTGCCCACCTTTGCCTGCATAGAGGAACGTCTGGCCGACACTGCCATATACGATGAGCGTCCCGTCTTTCATGATTTGGGCCAGTTGATCCTGGGCGTCGCCGTGAACGACCACTTCCGCTCCGTCGATGCCGGAGGCGAGATAGTCTCCTGAGGAGCCGTAGACGTCGATATGGACGCCTTGGGAGCCGGCGCCCAGGCCATTGGCGATAAACCGATGCCCCTTGACGTGAGCCAGCATGAAATCTCGAAAGCCGCGCTGGTAAAGCCAAACGATTTTGCGGGCCAGCGAGCGTTCACCTTCTGCCGCAAAGCCGCGAGCGTCTAGAACAACCGTTTGCGCGCCCCCGGATGGGCTTGGCATAGGACTGCAATTGTCCACGAAGACATAGGCTTCGGAAGGGGATCGGCGGACAGACTCGATGATCGCTCCCAAGGTCTGATCGAAGAGCGAGAGCAAGCTGCTGCGCCGCATGGCGCCCGTGGGATAGCGACGGTCCATCAGCAGTGTGACGGCTTCCAGGGCACGCCTGCGGTCATCGCCGCTGTCGGCAGCGCGCTCCAGCGCCTTGAGAAACGCGAGCAGGTTTCCATAGTCCCACTCCGACAACTTCTCCTTAACCCAGGCGAACAGCTCATCAACGGGAACGTCGGGCAGCGCCATATCGGTCCGCACAGCGGTTGCACGCCCATCGTACGGCTCCTGTAGCGCGCCAGACCTGATGGCCCTGCCGAACTTGTCCGTGCATTGCAGCTTGGCAGGGCCATTCCCGTCGGCATGGACGGTGAAAATGAACGCCCCGCCGTCCGTGTGGCTACCTCCACGAGCGTTCCAGTAGCGATCGGCGTGCAACCAGAATCGCGCATCTTCCCGGGCAAGGCTCTCCAAAGCAGCGTCGATGGCTTGCTTCTCCGAGGCTGCGAATCCGACTGAGACCGGACCTTCCTGCAAGGCAAAAACCTGCGGACGCAGCATGCTGGTGTCGGTGATCCCGATCAAGCGGTACTCGCCTTGTGCCGGGGATGATTGGGCGATAAGAAAGAACCAGGGCCCGTCCGGCGAGCCGTGAATGTGCACGGTTTGTAACCGCTGGTAGATTGACTGCCTTTCTTCAGGCAGCAGTGCGAAGTCCCGCTCCGTGGTAGGCGCCAGAGACTCGATGACGTACTCCAGTGGGTAAGCGTACGTCCTGTGGAAAAGGTCGAAGAGGAGGACCGAAACTTCCGTATCCGTCAGGAAGAGAGGGTAGATGTTCCGCTGCGCGAGGTACTCGCAGATCGAGGCATAGTTGGCGAAGTCGCCGTTGTGCACCAGAGCTTCGTGAAGTCCGACGAAGGGATGCGCACCGCCCGGATGCCAAACCTTGCCTTTGGTGGGGTAGCGATGGTGGCCGATCCAGACGTGGGCGTGCAAATTCTCCAATTGATAATAGCGGATCACGTCATCACCGTAACCGACCATCTTGAGCACTAACATGTTCTTGCCATGCGATAGGACGAAAGCGCGCTTTTCGCCCGTGGACGCGTAAAACGCACGGTTCAAGCGATAGCTGTTCTGGTAGACGATTTCGTCCTCAATGCTTTCCGGGGACGTGGGTGGCGCCACTGCCGCCTCCAGGCCATTCCTCTGTTTGAACCCTTCGATGGCTTCTGGTCGCACTCGCCCAAAGTACAGGAAAACTTCCGGAGGTTTGACGTCGAGCTTCTCGAGGATGCGCGAGTCATGGGTGCTGGGGAGGGCCTGGGCATGATGGATTTCGAAGGTCGGCTCGATGCAGCTTCGTTCGACTTCCGACCTGGCGCTCGCCTCGAGATAGGCGATGGTGAGCAGGTAGTCGTTTTCCAGAATCTCCCGAGTGACGCCCCAGTCCTCGGGTACCAGCCCTACGGCTGCGATGCCGCCTCCTTTGCCGTTGCCTCGGTTGCGCATTTGCTCCAAGGCTTGGAACAGATGGCGGCCCGGAATCCTCTCGCTCGAAGCAATTCCGATGACGGCGCAGCCACCCTCGGCCTCGGCTTTGCGCGGGGTTAAATGTCCATCACCTTCCGGGATGAGAGACTTCCTGGAGGCGAGGATCTTGGCGATCGTTTCTGGTGAGATCATCACCGCGCTCCCGCACCACCACGATAGATGAGCAAATCAGTTCTGCCCACGAGATCGCGAATGCTCGTGAGCCCCAGGCTGCGCAGCAGATCGCTGAGTTGCCATTGGAAGGACCGATACAGGTTGCCGAGCCGCTCGGCGCCCCAGTCTATTTCGACCAATTGCGATAGCTCCGGATCGGTGGTGGTGAGCCCAAAGGGACAGCCGCGGCCGCGCTCGCAGTTGCTACAGCGGGTGCAGCCCAAGGCCACCAATTCGGTGGTGCCCAGGACGACCCCATCGGCGCCCAAAGCAATCGCCTTGGCAAGATCATAAGCCGTGCGTATCCCACCGCCGGCCATCACCACGACCTCTTGTCGAATGCCTTCTTGCAGCAGGTAGCGATGGACCTTGGGGATGGCAAACTCAATGGGCATGGCGATGGTCTTCTTAGCGATTTCCGGGGCCGCGCCAGTCCCGCCATAGCTTCCGTCAATGTACACGATGTGCGCCCCGGCGTAATAACTCCCCACGGCTACCATGTCGATATCCGTGGGCGTCGAGACCTTCACGGAAACGAGTGCTTCGGGGTTAATGGTCTTGATCCAATCCACGTGCTTCTTGTGGTCCTCCACTGAATAGACGCTGTGAAATGGGAAGGGGGAAAAGAGGCTGACCCAGGGAAGCGACTCGCGCATGCTGGCAACGCTGGACGTCACCTTATCGCCCAACAGGTGTCCGCCCAGGCCTGGCTTGGCCCCTTGGGCATACTTGAACTCGATAATCGGCGCGCGCTGGATTGTCTCCTCTCTCACTCCGAACATGCCGGTGGCAACTTGGGTGATTACGTGGTCTTTATAGGCGAGCAGCGAGTCCGGGTATCCTCCTTCACCGGTGCACGTGAAGGTCTTCCATGCCTGGGCCGCTTTGGCTCTGGCGCACATCACCTGCTCGCTGATTGAGCCAAAGGACATGCCCGCCCCGTAGAAGGGGATAGGGATCTCGATATGGCGATCGTAGGGTCGGCGATTGAGCGGGATAGAGAGATCGACTGCCGCGTGGTTGGACAGGCGCCGATCTTCAGGCAGGAATTTGAAATCCAGCACGTCGAAGCCGCCACCGGAATTGCCCACGCGGTGTTCCAGGCCGTTGTTGGGCGGCTTCCCGGTTTCGGCTTGCACCCAGGTGGAGAGAATCAAGTCCGCCGTCCAGCGGTAGTCACCCAGTGCAGGCAGCCTGCCGTTCTTCAACTCCGGCCAGAGGTGAAAGCCTTGATGCAGAGAGGCGGTATGTTTCTCGACGATGAGCTGCTCGGCGCTCTTCATGCTATTGGCCATAGCCTTGGTAGTGGGTCAATTTGATGTGGAGGCGGCTTTACGCCGCCATTTGGCGAGGTAAACTCGCCGCTACAGCATCAAATTGACCCACTACCATAGCCTTCGATCCCGGAAAACGCTTCGCGCTCCAGCTCCTTCTGGAACATGGCACGCCCCATCTCACCGCGGAGCCGGCGGACTTCCCGCAAGCCCATCGCCCCCAGCACTTCGAGCAATTGGTCGCGCCAGGAAGTCAGGAAGTTCTTGAGGCGCTGGACGCCCCAGTCGACGGCGAGCCTTCTGGGTAGCTTGAAGCGGCTTTTCTCCCGGTCGGCGCACTCCTCCACAAAATGCGCCTGTAGGGCCGCCAAAAGGGGGGTGTCAAGGGCGACGGCATCCAGACCGCAGATAATGGCTTTGGGAACATGCTCGGCGGCGATGATCCCGCCGCTCCCCAGCAGCGTCACCTCATCCCGGCACGACGCCTCGACAAAGGTTTTGTGCGCCTCCCGGATGAGCTCCAGCATGAACCGCCCGTTCCGTCCCCGGCCATGATAATTGGCCACCAGGTGGAACACTCGGAACCCCGAGCGATAGTGCCTTAATAGCTCCTCCTTCGAGGCAAGTTCGTAGCGCAAGCAGATCGTGACCTCGGGGAAGCGAGCCCGAGTTTCTTTTAGCAACCCTTCGTTCCCGCCCTCGAGCTCTATCATTCGTGGCGTGAAGCGGAGCTTCGGGAGTGTGTGTGCGTCCTCGCGGCCCACCAGCGGAACAATCTGCTGTCCCTGAAACGCGAATTTGCTGAGCACCTTGGCCGGCAAGACGAGCAGCGTCCCTGCCTCTTGCGCTGTTTCCACAAGGATCTCGAGGAGTTTGCGGGAGTGGATAGATGCCGGCGGCACATCGAAGAAAACCGGAATTGGAATGGAAAAGGTCTGCACGCTTTCCCCAGTCGTTACCCCCTGTTCGTCAAGAGTAAGGAAGGGTGGCTTCTGACCAATATCCACGCTTGTCGAAATGAACTCCCGGCCGTGAATCCCGTCGCGTGTGGGACGTACGATCTCCGACATGTCGGTCCACATGCCGTCCCAGCCTTCGCCTCCGAAGGGGCCTCGGTAGCCCGCGCCCTTTACGGGTACCCTCCCGGTGCGTGCTTCATAGCAAGTCGTGTCCACGTGCTCGGGTGTGAAGTACGAGTCACCCAGATGCTGGTGTTCCGGATTAAGGTGTACCTCGACCATCTCGGGGTTCTCAATCGTGCAGCGCAGGCATCCTACGCAGGAGTTGCTCCGAGGAGCGAATCCCCCCACCGGCCCGGAGAAGACGCCGTACACGCAGGGCCGGCTCAGTGCAACTTCCGGGTTTCGGCGATAGCGGACCAGCCCTTTGAGCAGGTGCATGGCCAAGCCACGCTTGCTGACTTTCACCCGTGTGCGATTCGGGAAAGGCGCGATTTCGGGCGCGGGGCTCGTCTGAAGGTGGTAGCGGTGATACATGTCGAATCCCTGATTCAATCCAACAAGCTACGCCACGTGGCTCGATGCAGGGATCACCAGCCCTTGAGAAACCCGCTGTCTTGACGGGCGGAAGTCAAGTAAACCGGAATTTCCCTTTTCCATTTTCGACCGCCCGATAACATACAGCCGAGCGCCTCTGAATGCAATAGTCCGGTCGGGTTTTGGCTGTAGCACTAGCGTGCAACTTCTTCGCGGGGCGCGAAGAGAAGCAGATCCTTCCCCCCGCAAGGCGGGCTCAGGATGACATGTCATTCTGAGCGGAGCGAAGAATCTGCTTTTAGTTGCGGCTATGCCGCGTTGTAGCACTATTGACCACTGCATAAATAATGCAATACACTGACCTTCAGGGGGGAACTCTTATGCCCCGACTGAAGGGTAGTGCCGATCTGCTGGAGGACCGTCGCCGAAGAGCGCTGGCATTGTGGGATACGGG